>Ga0182024_10000018_pt1 | contig 265728 bp, 246 predicted proteins | sample P32metaG_FD_120480 | JGI IMG/M metagenome (GOLD analysis project Ga0182024, IMG submission 120480) | Permafrost microbial communities from Stordalen Mire, Sweden - P3-2 metaG (Illumina Assembly) | ecosystem: Environmental > Terrestrial > Soil > Wetlands > Permafrost | place: Sweden: Stordalen... | reverse complement strand
GGTGATAATCGCATCCTATAATGATCATGTTCGGCTCCTTTCTCCCGAGCGCTCTTGGTTGGTTGGTAGCCACCAAAGTCTACTCGGGTACAGGAGCCGACATTGTCATGGAATCAATTACACGTTTTGACTGTTGGTCATTGAGTGCTACCACTAACAACACTCAGACTGAACGCCACGATCCGCCACGACTTGTAATGGATCATTTTCAATATGGGTCCCCGTATGAGCGTTTTATTCAAGCAATACTTAGACTAGTCACGCAGTTTAGCTGGGACGGCGCTTTTCGAGAATCCGGACAACTACCGCCGAAGGAATAGCCCCGGCTAGAAACTACGTCGAATCCCGTTCTATCCCCAGTTTGCGATGGTCGAAGAGGTTGAGTAGAATCGTGGCGCTACCCGTTTGGAACTCGGCCCATTTTTTCAGGAGGCCTTATGGGAACCACCGCGCGGGTCTTTAGACTTGTATCCGGATCAGAATTTCGATTTCAATACTTCCCTGCCTGCCTGTTTTCTGTCTGGCTAGTTTTCTCTTCGACCGTTCTGGCGCAGACTAACCCTCCTCCGGCTGATCCGCATGAGATGGTGACGCGCGAGCCACGCACTCTCACCAAGCCGGCAGAGCGCTCGGCGGCGCTCGATCTGCTGGATCGCGCTCGGCAAAACTACAATCTGCATGACATCTCAACTCCCTACGCGCTGAAAGTTTCGTTCGAGACTAATGGCCCTGCACAGATGGAGGGCGAGTGGACGATGGAGGAGTTTTCGGACGGTGGGTCGCACTGGCGCTGGTCGGCGCAGGCGGGTGATTCGCAGCTTATTAGGATTGGCGCTGACGGCCGCGTTTATGGCACGAATCCGGCGGAGCCGGTCCCGATGCGCGTGCAGCTGGTGCGGTCGGCGTTGCATTGGCCGATCATGCGAAATGCGGGCGCGTCGGCGATTCGCGCTGCGAATGTGGAGCGTGATGGCAAATCGATAACGTGCCTGCTGACGAGCGCTTCGATTCCGCCGAATCCCGCGCCGCGCTCGTGGGTGGAGCGGGAATACTGCATCGACGCCGCTACGGGCCGGCTGCAAATGTGGTCGGAAGCTCCGGGAATTTATGCGGTTTACGACTACAGCGGCGCGACGCCATTTCGTGGGCACACGTTGCCGCGGGAGATTACCATCTTCGAAGACGGACGTCCCGCGGTACAGGTGCGCGTAGAAAGTGTGGAAGACGCGCCCGATCTCGATCCAAATCTCTTCAAGCCGGCGCCGGAGATGGGGAGTGCCGATGAATCGTTTACGCTGGCATCGCCCAATCGCTTTCCGATGCGCGTCGATCCTTCCGACGGGCCAACTTCTCCGTTCTTTCAGCCGGTGATTGTGCACGCCATTCTGGATGCGCAGGATGGGCATGTGCTGGATGCGGAGACCCTGCAAAATTCGGACCGGGATTTGAGTCGAGCGGCATTGGATGTGGTGAGTGGCGGGTCGTTTCCACCGTCGGGATTTCAGCAGGAAGTTTTTATCAACGTGCAGTTTCACATGCCCGCGGCGAAAATGGACGGACTGCCAATTTTTCATTCTTCCGTGGGCTGGGTGATTTTGGATCACGGGCGGAGGATTCCTCCCGTAAGAAGGCCGCCGCCTCACCCGGGGAAATAGCGCGGCGTGATATGCGTCACCGTGATGTGCGTCACAATGAGCCGTGATGGAGCCGGTCGCGGTTCGGGCCGGGGCTGCTAGAATTGCGTTGTTATGGCCTTTCCTGCTAACCGATTGCGCCGTTTGCGGCGCACTGAAACGCTGCGTACGCTGGTCCGCGAAACCCGTCTGACGCCCGAATCCTTTATTTATCCCCTCTTTATTTGCCCAGGATCGGGCATTCGCAAAGAAGTGGGATCGATGCCCGGAGTTTTTAACCTCTCAATCGACGAGGCCGTGAAGGAAGTGCGGGCGGCGCGGTCTCTGGGAGTGCTCTCGGTGATTCTGTTTGGGCTGCCCGAGAAAAAAGATGAAGTGGCGACCGGAGCCTGGGCCGAGAATGGCATCGTGCAGAAAGCAGCACGCGCGATCAAAAGTGAAGTGCGCGATGTAGTGGTGATGGGCGACGTTTGCTTGTGCGAATACATGTCGCACGGACATTGCGGAGTCGTTAAAGCTAACAACGAAGCCGAGCCGCAATCGCTGGGCGCGGCTGCGGCAGCGCCGCCAGCAACCACAGAGTACGAGATTGTGAATGACGCGAGCCTGGAGCTGCTGGCGCGGACTTCCGTGTCGCTGGCGCGGGCAGGCGTGGACGTGATTGCGCCCTCCGACATGATGGACGGAAGAGTGGGAGCGATTCGCACCGCGCTCGATGAGGCTGGTTTCGAAAACACGCCGATCCTCGCGTATGCCGCGAAGTTTGCGTCGGGATTTTATGGGCCTTTTCGCGAAGCGGCAGATTCAACTCCTAAGTTCGGCGATCGGCGCTCGTATCAGATGGATCCGGCGAACCTGCACGAGGCGATGCGCGAGATCGAGTTGGATGTTGAAGAAGGCGCGGACATGATCATGGTCAAGCCGGCGATGCCGTACTTGGACGTGATTGCCGCGGCTCGCGATCGGTTCGATCTGCCGCTGGCGGCTTATCAGGTTTCAGGCGAATACGCGATGATCGAGGCGGCGGCGCGGAATCAGTGGATCGATCGCGAACGAGTAATGATGGAATCGCTCCTCTGCATTCGGCGAGCCGGGGCGAGCATGATTCTGACCTATTACGCAATGGAAGCGGCGAAGTTTCTGGCGTAGTTTCCTATAGACACGGTTCTTCGGTGACGCAACGCCACTTTTTGTCGGGCGCAAACACTCACTCAGTCCCAGCGATTTACTGCTAAAGTGGTCCTGTCCTACGCAGAGGTCGCAACCTTCTAGCGTTGTCGGATTTAGATCAGAAACGATTCAGCCTCTCAACGCACTACATTAGGACGCGGGTTGAAGGTCTTTTCATCATATTTGTTGCAAAAGTAGTGTAAAATCCCCCGAACTCGGGAGGGATGCGTGCCCCGTTATGCGAAGTTGTCGTCTACGGAATTGATCAGGGCGTGCGCTGGCTCGAAAGATGAGAGAGCGTGGACAGAGTTCATACGGCGCTTTCAGGTCGTGATCGCAGCGGCAGTGCTGCGGACGGCGCGGCGCTGGGGCGAACCATCCGGCTCGCAAATCGACGACCTGGTCCAGGACACCTATCTGAAGCTCTGCGAAGATGACAGCCGATTGCTGCGCACATTCCACTCGCGGCGCGAGGATTCCATTTATGGATTTATAAAAGTGGTGGCGGCCAACGTCGTCCACGACCACTACAAGTCGGCGCTGGCCGTGAAGCGGGGCGCAAACCAGACGGAAGCGATTGTCGAACCCCTTCAAGTCGACCCGAGAACGATTGGCCCCGACAGTTTTAACCGAGTAAGTCAGCGGCTGCAGTTGGAGCAGATCGACAAGGTCCTGATGTTGGTTACGGCGGGGAAAGACCAGGAAAGAAAGATCGCAATTTTCTGGCTCCGCCACCGGCAGGGGCTTACCGCCAGCGAAATCGCATCCATCCCGGACATCGGGTTGACCACCGAAGGAGTGGAAAGCATGCTGCTTCGCCTGTCTAGCATGATTCGGAATCGCTTTTTAAGTACAAATCCCCACCGGGAAGTGAAGGTTTTGAGCCGTCAAAATCGTTTTAGAAGGATGGGGAACTAAGCTTTGGATAACAAGTTCAAAGAACATCTAGGAACGGTGGATCTGGCGCGGCTCCTCGAAGAAACGCGCGTGCATGCGGATGGGGCGCGGAGTGCGGTCGTTCTGATTCCACATCTGGCGGACTGCGACAGCTGCCGCGAACAATTTGAGGAGCTGGCATCGCTCGATCGCCAACTGAAAAGCCTGCGACCGCCTCAATCTCAGCTGCGCGAGAGCGCCTGCCCTGACCCGGGGGTGTGGCGCGAGATTGCGAGTTCTCCGACACCGGCCGCGCAGACGCTAACCTGCATCGAACATGCCAGCCGCTGTGATCATTGTGGTCCGTTGTTGCGGGAGGCGGTTGCCGATCTTATCGGGCTGCACGGAGAAATTACCGGGGCCGAGCGCAATTATGTAGCGACCCTCGAAAGCTCGCGCGTGGAGTGGCAGCAGAAACTGGCGCAGCGAATCAGCGGCACGCTGAGTTCGGCGCCGGGGCGCAAAGCGACAACCGCGCGATCGTGGTGGCAGACGTCGTGGGTGCCGCGTCTGGCGATGGTCGGAGTATCCCTACTGGCTGTAGTTGGCATGGGATCGTGGGTCATCATGCAGCGGAGGAGTCAGCCCGCCGCGGCTGAGCTGTTGGCTCGGGCCTATAGTCAAAAGCGAACCATAGAGTTGAGGATTGGGGACGCTCGATATGCGCCGCTGCGAGTTTCGCGCGGACCGGCCGCCTCGTTTACCAGCCGGTCGCCAGCGCTTCTAAAGGCGGAGGCATTGATTGCCAGCCAACTCGACTCTCACCCTTCGGATCCCGCGTGGCTGCAATCGCAAGCGCAGGCGGATTTGCTGGAAGGCAAATACGACGCCGCGGTCGAGGCCTTGCGCCATGCATTGGAGTTGGAACCCCATTCGCCCGCCATCCTGACCGACCTAGCCACCGCTTATTTCCAGCGCGCTCAACAAGAAGATCGGAAGGAAGATTTTGGCGCGGCTTATGAATACCTAAGCCAGGCATTGCGGCAGAGGCCGGACGATAGGGTCGCGCTTTTTAATCGCGCCATTATTGCGGAACATCAGTTTCTCTATCAACAGGCGCTCGATGATTGGGAGCATTACCTGCGGCTCGATCCGGGCTCGCAGTGGGTAGAAGAGGCGCGCAATCGGGCAGCTGCGGTGCGTGAAAAGTTGAAGGAGCACAGCAGCAAGGCGTTGCCGCTGCTTTCTCCTGCCGAAGTAGCTGCCTTGGCGACGAGCAGTAGTCCTGATTCTGCAGCACAGCGCTCCGACGTCGATCAACGTATCGAAGAATATTTGCATGAAGCCGTTCGCTCGTGGTTACCGCAGGCATTTGGGTTAAAAAGTAATGACGATAAGGGCGCCGCTCCGGCGCTTTTTTTTTTGGCGGACTTGACCGCCCGACAGCACGGGGATCTCTGGCTGACTGATCTTCTACACGGCTCTTCGGCGCCAAACTTTCCGCAAGCAGCGAACGCGCTCGCACGCGCCCTCCAAGCGAATGATGCTGGCAACCACGATGTTTCCCGCCAACAGGCTGCTCTTGCAGAACAACTATTTCGCGCTTCTGGAAATACGGCGGGCGCGTTGCGCGCGAAGTTCGAGCGGGCTTTCTCAGACCAGCTCTCACGCCACAGCGAAGAATGTCGGCAAGAAGCGACGGCCGCGCTCCAGGAATCGGCTAGACGTTCTTACGCGTGGGTACAGATTCAGTTTGGATTAGAGGAGAGTGTCTGCTCTGGATTGATGGGCGATCTCGGCGCATACGAAAAAGAAGCACATCGCGCCCAGGATCGCGCAGAGAAGGCTGGCTACGGCGCGCTTTATCTACGTGCGCTGGGATTCGTTGCGGAATGTAAATTCAATACCGGCGACCGTGCGGACGGCTGGAAGCTACTGAGCACAGGCCTGGAACGTTTCTGGTCAGCTCAGTATCCGAGCAGGCGAGGGTACAACCTCTACACAGAATCCGCTTATGACGCCGAGGCCAGTGGCCGGCCGAATTTGCAGATGGCGAGTTGGCGCGGGGCTAAGGACTTGATTGACCACGATGAGAGTCCGCTCCTTCGAGCCTGGGTCTCCACCGCAATGGCGAATGCCGCGATAGAAGCGCACCTGCCCCAAGTTGCCGAGCGTCAATATGCGGACGCTGCCCGGTTATTTGCGGCAGCGCCAAACACCGCCAGTCGCAACGCTGAGTTAGAAATTGAAGTGCGGGCTTCTCAGCTTGAGGCACATCAGGGACAATTCGACAATGCCATCGCGCGCCTGACGGCCATCCAAGATCAGATTCGACCGCTTTCGAACAACTATCTGGTTCAGATGTTCTATTCCACCTTGGGCGAACTCCAACTTGGACGGCATCGTGAGCTGGAAGCAGAGCAAGCGCTCAGGCCAGCGCTGGCGTTGGCAGAGCAGAGCCTTGCGACGCTGAAGTCCGAAGCGGACCGATCCAGTTGGAGCAAGAACGCAGCTCCGGCCTATCTCGCGCTGGTCGAAGCCGAGTTGGCTCAAGGCCGGTCGGAGGAAGCGCTGGAAACTTATGAGTGGTATCTAGGAGCGCCACAGCGGATGGCGGCGGATTCGCGCGCGAATCGAGGTATGACTGATGGCGCGACGAGGGAACCTTCCCGGTTGGCTTCTCGCTTTCCGCTGTTAACTAGGGAGACGGTGCTCGCCTATGCCGTTTTGCCCGACGGCCTTGCCATCTGGGTTTGTGACAATCGGGGCATCAACGCGCACTGGATTGCGAAATCTACCGACGGACTGCAAGAACTGGCGGGTAGATTTCACGATTTATCCTCAGATCCCAAATCCGATTTGAGCGCTTTGCGCCGCGATGCTCGCAGCCTTTATGAGTCGCTTATAACCCCTTTGGAACAGCAACTCGCGCCCGGACGTACGCTGGTCATTGAGGCGGGCGGATGGTTAGCCGCAGTGCCATTCGAAGCCCTGATCGATGCTGACGGTCACTACTTGATCGAACGCGCGCCCATGGTTTATTCCAATGGACAGGATTCGCAGGCGAGTTTGCACAACGACACCGGAATTTCCGCCGACGTGCCGGCGCTCGTGGTGGGCAGTACGGCCTCATCTTCTGCGGATGAACTCATTCCGCTTCCAGGAGTGGCAGCGGAAGCGGATGCTGTGGCCAGCGGTTTTCGTTCCGTGCGTGTGCTCAAAGGCGATGAAGCCACGCTCAGCGCCGTCCAAAGCCAACTGCCTGGCGCAGCAGTGTTCCACTTCGCCGGACATTCGCTCGCCGCGCCTGCGGGCAGCGGGCTGATGTTGAAAGGCCCGGAGGGCAAAGCGAAAGCACCGCGGCTAATGGGTGCAGCCGCTGTGCCGCGCCTGCGCTTGCAGAGCCTGCAACTGGCGGTGCTTTCAGCGTGCAGTACTGCTTCCGGGGATGGCGGGTCAGGAGGATTCGAAAGTATTACGGATGCCTTCCTGCGTGCGGGTGTTCCCCATGTGGTGGCGAGCCGGTGGGCCGTAGAGGAAACACGAGGATTCGTAGAGGACTTTTATCGTAACGTGCTGTCGGGCCAAACAGTTTCCGAGGCGGTTCGCATAGCCTCTAGGAATATGCTGGCGAATCCGCGCACATCTCATCCCTATTTCTGGTCAGCATTTGCAGCGTACGGACGGCCCTAATCTCTAACCGAGGAGACCTTCTATGCAAACCGAACGCTACTTCAACCGCTCTCTGTTTGTACTGACCAGCGCTTTGCTGACTGTGTTCTTCCTTAACGCCTGCCAGCAAACGCAACAGCCGGCCCCACCCGCGGCCGAATCCAAAGCCCCCGCCACCGAGAAAGTCTTTATTGAGTTTCGGGGTCCGTGGGCTTTTGTTCCCGATCCGAAGGATGCGAAAATGCTGCTGGCGATTGCACCCAAAGTTACGGGCCATCGCGATCTCTTTGTGCAGGCATCGAACGAATCGACATTGGCTGCGGGCGTTTATGAACTGTCGCTCCCCGCGCATAGCGGGACTGGCACCGCGACTCCACACCCCGACATTGCCAAGGCCGATATTGACACTCAAAGCCTGCAGCGCGCGCTTGATAATAAGAGCGCGAGGTACGTGATCCGCCTGCCCCAACCCGAAGAGTACGTCGTTGCGGGCCGTCACAGAATCCGGCTGGGCGCAACGTATCCACCCGACGCGTCGACGGAGAAAGACTACCCCTCCGCCATCTCCCTCCGCTACGACATCAGCAGTTGGAACGGGTTTTCCTTGGCGGGCACCCCCGATAGCGGCACGTTCAATCCATTGCTGCTTGAGGTAGAGACGCCAATGATTCGCTTTGTCATCATGCCGGCACAGTTCGACGATCCGAATGATAAGTGCAACTCCCACTCCCGCGAATCTTTCCGTGCGCTAACTGTGCTGCTCGGGTTGAACTTGTATGTAGATATTCCGAATGACCCTGCTGATTGCCACAGCAAAGATCCGCAGAGCCATCGTGCTGCCAACGCAGAGGGCGGCAGTTCGACGCGCCTGGAACGATTGGTTGCGCTGTTAACCGAGAACGTGGCTGACGTAGAGGGCGCGAACGCGGCGAATGTGGGCCGCATCAGCGACCATCTAACCGCTGCGATGTATTTCTTCGGCTTGCCCGGCGCCGACTGCGTGATACCCATCCTATTGCTTCATCCTGTTCCCAGCGGATCGAATCCTTGAGCTCAGGAGGCGGAAATGAGCGATTCATTTCCGCCTCGTTTGCCCTGTAATAAATCCCGCACACCTTCGCGGAATGCAAACCGGGCCTTCACGCACTGCGCTGACTATCGACGAACGACGAGCCGGCCAGAAGGGCTACAATAGCGGCGTGAACGTACCCGCCACGCCGAAGCCGACAGCTGACAACCAACCTTCGGAGAATCAGCATCACCACCACCACGCCACCTACGCCGCCGAGGCCAGCGGATTGCTGATCATGGCGGTTGTGTTGCTCATCCTTACCGTCATTCGCTATTGGCGCGAGATTCCGTGGAGCGCGCGCTGACGTTGCCGCGATGCCGCCAATCCCGCTAAAGAGCCGCGATCCGTTGGTGGTCGTCGTGCTCGGTCCGACGGCTAGCGGGAAGACGGCTCTGGCGCTGGCGATTGCGCGGCGATTCGGCGGCGAGATCGTCAATTGCGATTCGATCGCGATGTATCGCGATTTTGAAATCGGCACCGCAAAGCCGACAGCGGCCGAGCGCGCGGAAATTCCGCATCATCTCCTCGATTGCGTGGACCCGCTGGCCGATGCGACTGCGGGAGAATATGCGCGGCAGGCGCGGCAGATCATGCGCGAGATCGCGCGGCATCAACATTTGCCAATTGTCAGCGGAGGTACGGGCCTCTATCTCCGCGCGTTGCTTGAGGGACTTTTCCCTGGGCCTCAGCGGTCAGAAGAGTTGCGCGAGAGGCTGCGCGCGCGCGTCGAAGAGCGGGGCGCCTCACACCTGCATCGCGTCCTGGAGCGATTCGATCCTGCGGCTGCGAAGCGCATTCACGCCAACGATGTTCCAAAGATGATTCGAGCGATTGAAGTCTGCCTGGCAGCGCGCCAGCCCATCACTGAACTTTGGCAACAAGGGCGCGAACCGCTGCAGGGCTTTCGCATCCTGCGTCTGGGGCTGAATCCGGGGCGCGAAAGTTTGTATGCGCGCATCAACCAGCGAGCCGCGGAAATGTTTGATCAGGGATTGATCGCGGAGACTGAGCGATTGATGGCGAAATATGGCGAGCGAGCGCGTCCGCTGGCGTCGCTGGGATATAAGCAGGCGGTGCAGTTCTTGCGCGGCGAACTGGATCGGAAATCGGCGCTGGCGGGGGCGCGGCAGGCGCATCGCAATTATGCCAAGCGCCAGCTGACGTGGTTCCGGCGAGAGCCGGATGTGCATTGGCTGGCCGGCTTCGGCGACGACGACGCGATTCAAGCGGAAAGTACTGCGATGGTCGAATCCGAACTTTGAATTGCCCGGCAACTTCGCGGGACGTTGCTATCCATTTTTGCTATTGTCAATGGCATGCCCCGACATTTGCTGCTGATTGCGCTCGTGCTGGCAGCTACGCTTTGCCCGGCCAAGACAAAAGAGCAAGACCGCTTTCTGCGGGCCGGGCCAATCCATCTCGACAAGAGCGGCAAAAAGTGGGCCGATAAGACGCTGCGCCACATGTCGACCGAAGAGAAAGTTGGGCAACTCTTCGGCATCAAGGTGCTGGCGCAATTTCTGAACGACGCCGACCCGCGATGGATACAGTTGCGCGACGAGGTTCGCAAGTATCACGTCGGCTCCCTCGTGATGACCGTGCCGGTGGATGGCGCGGTGTTGCTCAGGAGCCAACCGTATGTGGCCGCCGAGTTGCTCAATCGGCTGCAACGATCATCGAAGCTGCCGCTGCTTGTCTCGGCCGATTTCGAGCGCGGCGTTTCCATGCGCTTGAATGGCACAACCGTCTTTCCTCACGCGATGGCTTTTGGAGCCACCGGCAAAACAGAAAATGCCGAGGTCTTTGCGCGCATCTCGGCGCTAGAGGCGCGGGCGATTGGAGTGCATTGGAATTTCTTTCCGATTGCGGACGTGAATTCCAATCCTGCGAATCCGATCATCAACACCCGTTCCTTTGGCGGAGATCCCACGCAGGTGGGCGATTTTGTGGCGGCATATATTCGCGGCGCACACGAAGGTGGGATGTTGGTCACAGCAAAACATTTTCCCGGGCATGGCGATACCGCGACCGATTCTCATCTCGGATTCGCGCAAGTCACCGGCGATAGGGCGCGGCTCGATCAGGTGGAACTGCCTCCGTTTCGACGCGCCATCGAGGCGGGTGTGGATGCCGTGATGGTGGCGCATGTCACGGTTCCCGCGCTCGATTCCGAGCCAAACCGTGTCGCCACAACTTCCAAAGCGATTGTGACCGGACTTCTGCGGGAGGATATGGGGTTCAACGGAATCGTCGTGACAGATGCTCTCGACATGGCGGGACTGACGCGGCTCTACGCGCCGGACACTGGCCGCGCGGCGGTAGACTCCTTCAAAGCCGGCAACGATGTGCTGATAATTCCGCACGATCTCGACGCCAGCTACCGCGCCATGATGCAAGCGGTGAAGAGTGGCGAGATCAGCCGTGCGCGGCTCGATGCATCGGTGCGCAAGATTCTCGAAACAAAGGCTGCCGTCGGTTTGAACAAGGCGCGACTGGTGGACCTCAGCCAACTTTCCAGCGAGATTGCGAAACCCGAGAATCTCGCAGCGGGCCAGCGCATTGCCGACGAAGCGATCACGCTCGTCCGCGACAACGGGAGGGTGATTCCGCTGCAGGCTTCTTCCACAACTCCGGGAACTTCGCAGCCTGCGCTTCCGTATCAACCCTTGACAGAAGCTGGCAACCGTCTGGTCGCGGTTATTTTTTCCGATGACCTGCGTACCGATTCCGGACGCATGCTCGAACGCCAGATTCTGGCGCGTGTGCCGGACGCTCGCATGCTGTATGTCGATGCGCGCTCGGCTGCCGGCATGAGAGCGTCGGTAGTGGAAGCCGTAGCCGCAGCAGAGCGCGTAATCGCCGCCGTATATGTGGTTCCGACCGCGGGCAAGGCGCTACGCACTGCCGGAGGTGGAGTGAAGAATTCGGTTGCCATGGACGACGCCACTGCAGCTCTGCTCAGAGAAATTCTCGAACGCGCTGCCGAGCGTACCGTCGTCCTCGCTATGGGCAATCCTTACGTCGTGAGAGATTTCCCGGCTATTGAGAATTATGTGTGCGCGTTCTCGAATGTCACCGTTTCGGAAACAGCCGCGGCAAAGGCCATCTTCGGCGAAATTGCGATCGGCGGTCATCTGCCGGTTACGATTCCAGATGTTGCGTCGCGAGGCGAGGGGATGGAACGTCCCGCTCAGCCGAACGCGGCCCGGCCCAGTTCAGGAGGTTCGTCCGATGTCAGGCAAAATAATGTCAGGTAAGATATGGTTAAGCAAAATATCGAGCAGCAACCGGTTCAGCCCTAGAATGCTCCGTCACGGCCTTCTCGCAAAACTCGCGATTGGAGGCATGCTAACCTCACTTTGCGTTCTTCCCGCGTGTAGCATCAATGCCAACGACAAGGGCCAGAACGGCGAGAAGAATGTCGATATCAAGTCGCCGATCGGTGATTTGCACGTCAGTGAGCAAGCCGATATTCGTGATGCCGGGCTGACACTTTATCCAGGAGCCAGGCCCGCTCCGAAAGATGACGGGGACGACAAGAAGAGCGCCAATGTAAATCTATCGGTCGCCGGATTCTCATTGAAAGTGGTAGCGGCGGAGTTCCTCTCCGACGATGCTCCAGACAAAATTCTTGCCTACTATGACAAAGAGCTTCGGAAATATGGCAAGCCCATTCAGTGCCACGGCGGGTGGAGCAGCGGTCACACGCATTACGACACAAACGACGAAATTTCCAAGCCAGTGTCGTGCGGCAATGACGGCAGCTCAGACTCGGTGGAACTAAAGGTAGGAACCGAGGGTAACCAGCACGTCGTCTCGGTCAAGACAGCAGGCAAGGGATCCCGCTTCGCCTTGGTTTACGTTCGTATGCACACGGGCAAGGACGACACGATCTAAAGTCTGTCGGCGATTCGGGTCGTCGGGTGATCAGAAGTGCTCTTAGATCGCCCGATGGCCCGATCGCCAATCACCCGCATGCCTTGCTCTCCTGGTTCGTTGTGCGCTAGCTTCAATAGCGTGGAGCATCTTTGCCAGCAATGTGGGACTACGGTCGAGGATGGCCGCCCGTTTTGCCCGCAATGTAGAGCTCCTCAAATTCACGTGCAGGTAGAGGCTCCCGACGTTGCGGTGGGCGAAGATTTAAGGCCGGTGGACGAGTTCGCTTCCGAGACTTCTATAGAGGGTGCGGGCGAATGGCCGCCAGGGCGATCCCACGAACCTGGCAGCACGATGGACCGCGGCATCGCCGGTCGAGCCGCGCTCAAGGCGGGCGTCCTCGGCATTTTCATCGGAATGATCCCCTTGCTGGGCATCGTGCTGACGGGAGCTCTGGCTGTCTATTTCTACCGTCGCGAAAGCAGATTGGTACTTCCCGCGAGGCTGGGGGCGCGCCTTGGAGCGGCAGCCGGAATTGTGACTTTTGGTATTTCCGCGCTGCTACTCGTGATCAGAATCTTTGTTTTTCATGCCCGGCAGAAATTCGTCGACTCACTTACGCTTGCTGCTCAGCAAGGCGCTCAGATGGCCGGAGCAAACGCTGCCGATCCTGCCTACCAGGCCGTTCTGCATTTTCTGTTCACTCCGGCGGGACTGGCCTTTCTCTTTCTCTTCGGAATGTTCTTTACTTTGGCGCTCGCTTCGGTGGGGGGCGCCCTAGCTTCACTGCTGCAACGGAGTGGCGACACACGCGGGTAAGTCAATCGCGAATTGATGCGGTTTCGGACTCAACCTTGCTCTCGTCCTCTCGCACGCGTATGATGCAGCGTTTATGAATGCACGCGCTCCAGGTCATTCCGTCGAGGTCCATCAGAGAGCGCAGTTGATGTCGGCTTCGGAAGTAGAGCGCACTTTGATCCGGCTGGCGCACGAGATTCTCGAAAAAAATAATGGCGTCGAAGACCTGGTTCTGGTCGGTATACGGCGTCGCGGTGTCCCGCTCGCGGAGCGGCTGGCGAAAATAATCCAGCGTATCGAAAAAAAACCAGTGCCGCTCGGCACGCTCGACATCACGCTCTATCGCGACGATCTTTCAACGCTTGACTCAAAGCCGGTCGTGCAAAAAAGCGAGCTCGGCGTTCCCATAGAGGGCAAGTCCGTGGTGCTGGTCGATGACGTGCTCTATACGGGACGCACGACGCGTGCGGCCATGGACGCGCTCTTTCGGTCGGGCCGCCCGAAGCGCCTGCAGTTGTGCGTGCTGATTGATCGCGGCCACCGCGAGTTGCCCATCGAGGCCGCGTTCGTCGGTCGCACGGTGCAGACCACGGAAAATCAGATTATTGAGGTCAAGCTCCGCGAAATCGATGACGCCGAGAAGGTGTTGCTGATGGAAAAGGGATAGTTCAATTTGTAATTGGTAATTTGTAATTGGTAATTGAAAAACTGCATACGTGCTGCTCGCTCTTGAATTACAAATTACAAATTGGAAATTACAAATCAACTATGAATCCAGCGCGCGGTTCGCTGCTTGGCATCGAGCACCTCGAAGCAGCCGAGATCATGAAAATCCTCAAGTTTGCCCGGCGCATGAATCCGGATAAGCCGCGGCCGCTGCTCCGGGGCAAGCGAGTGCTGCTTCTTTTTTACGAGGCGTCCACGCGCACGCGCAGCTCCTTTGAAATCGCGGCGAAATCCCTCGGCGCTCACACCGTTCTCATCCAAGCAATGGGTTCAAGTATCGAGAAGGGCGAATCGCTGCTGGATACGGGATACACGGTTCGAGCGGTGGGCGCTGACATTATTGTGATTCGCCATCCCAACGCGGGCGCGCCTTACGTGATGGCGCAGCACGTGGACGTGCCGGTGATCAATGCCGGGGATGGACTGCACGAGCATCCTTCGCAGGCACTCCTAGACGCTTACACGATTTTGCACAATAAAAAAAGTTTCAAAGGCTTGCAGGTGGCAATCGTGGGCGACATTTTTCATAGTCGCGTGGCGCGGTCGGCCTGCCACCTGCTCAGCAAATTTGGGGTAAGAATTATTCTTTGCGGTCCGCCGGAACTGGCGCCGGGGATTGCGGCGACGCTCGCGCCCGGCGTGCGCGTGACCCGTCACATTGAAGATGCATTGCGCGGCACAGACGTAATCATGCTGCTCCGAGTGCAGACTGAGCGCCTAGCGGGGTTGAAGATTGACCTGGCGGAATACATTGCGCGTTACCAGATGAACCCGGCGCGCTTGAAGATGGCAAAGAAAGATGCCATCGTGATGCATCCCGGACCGATTATTCGTGGGCTCGAACTGACCAGCGAAGTCGCTGACGGCGCGCAAGCCCGCATTCTCGAAGAGGTGCGCAACGGCGTGCCCACGCGGATGGCAATCCTGGCGCGAGCGATCGGAAAAATGCGATGACGAGCCCGAAAAACGATCACGACAGTCTGCTGATCAAGGGCGGTCATCTCATTGATCCGGCGGCGCGCACGGATGCGCCGATGGACTTGCTGCTCAAAAGCGGTCGGGTTGCCGAGATTGCTCCTCCCAATAAAATTAAAGGCGGGGCCGACGAGAAACTTGATGCGCGCGGACTCGTGGTCGCGCCCGGCTTCATCGATCTGCACGTGCATCTGCGCGAGCCCGGCCAGGCATATAAAGAAACGATTGCGACCGGAACGGCAGCGGCCGCGGCAGGCGGCTTCACTTCGGTCTGCACCATGCCGAACACGGTTCCGGTAGTTGATTCGGTGGAATGGATCGAGTGGCTGCGTCAGCCCGAGCGCGGCGCACTGGTGAATGTGTTTGCGATCGCCGCTGCGACGCGCGGCAGCAAAGGCGCCACCCTCAGCGATTTTCGTGCGCTGCAAACCGCTGGAGCCGTCGCCGTCACCGACGACGGCAAGCCCATCCTCGACGACAACATCATGCGCGAGGCATTGGCGCTCGGCGGCGAGCTGAATTTCCCGGTTGTCCAGCACGCCGAAGATACGCGTATGACGGAGGGTTGCTCCATGCATGCTGGGGCGCGGTCGTTTCGCTTGGGGCTGCGCGGCATGACCGCCGCTGCCGAGGCTTCAGTTGTCGAGCGCGACGTTCAACTTGCGATGCACATTCCAAATGCCCGCTTGCACGTCGCGCATCTTTCGACGGCGGATGCGTTGAAGAGTGTGCGCCGCGGCAAGCGCGCAAAAGCCCGCGTTACTTGCGAAGTCACGCCGCATCATTTCACGCTGACAGACGAGGATATGCGCGACTATGACAGCAATTACAAGATGAATCCGCCGCTGCGCTCCCCGTCCGATCGTGAAGCCATCCTGGTCGCGATTGCCGACGGCACAGTCGATGCCATTGCCACCGACCACGCTCCCCATGCCACTCACGAAAAGCAAATGGAATTTGAGCGCGCGGCGTTTGGCATTACGGGACTGGAAACCGCGCTGGCGCTGGCGATCACGCGACTCCATCGCGAGAAGCGGGTTCCGCTCTCACGCATCGTCGAGCTTTTCACCGCGGGGCCAGCGCGATGCTTCGATCTGCGCGGGCGTGGTTCCCTCGTCCGCGGGTCAGTGGCTGACGTTACGATCTTCGATCCGAAGAAAAAATGGACTTTCGAGGCCGTCAACTCCCTTTCGAAATCGAGGAACACGCCGTTTGATGGCTGGCAACTAACGGGGAAAGTAGTCGCGACGATTGTTGGCGGGCGCGTCGTGTATGCAGGCTGAGCGTGTCAGACAATGTTCTGCAAAGCGCCCGGCAAGATTGGTGACGGGGGGATTCAGTCGGCCGAGCTACGCGCTCTTGATCAGCGGATTACCTGGAGATACCAACCCGACGCGGTGCAGTTTGGCGGTGAGGCGCTCCTGGTCAGCCGGAGCGGAAGCGGCGGCGAGGCGCTTGCGGAGCTTGGCAACTTTTTCCGCGCGAGTGCGGCGGCGGCGAATTTCGGGACGGCGGCTGGGTGCGGACATAACGGTTGCTCCTCTGGATTCAGTAACAGAATTTTTCGGATTGTGGCTTGTGCCGAAAAACCAATTATAGGACTCGTCCGCGTTGCTGGCAAAGACAAGCCACCCGCTACTTCGGCCGGTAACCGCTGCAATCCAAAACCGGCAGGCGCGGATATTTTGGGAAACGGGAATCTTCGAAAGATAGTTCGCACCTCCAGAATATCGATCCACGGTCGGATTCGATGAGGCGAGCGTATTGGCAGTTCTGGCAAAGGCCTGGATTGGAGCGGATTGGAATCTCGTTGCTAGGCGAGGGCATGCTAGGGCCGTTTCCAAACATCAGTCGCCGCAACAGTCTAAGACGAACCCCTCAGATGCCGGCGTGTCAGATTCCGGCGTACCAGGCATAGCCTCCTTCTGCATTGGCGCCGCCCAGACCCTTGCCGAATCCCTTCAAGCTATCGGTGACCGCCAGCTGGGTTATGAACTTCACGTTCTTGTAACCGACCTGGCGCGGGAGCCGCAAGCGAAGCGGCCCGCCGTGGCCCACTGGCAGTTCATCGCCATTCATCCCATAGGTCAGAAGAGTCTGCGGGTGCAAAGCGTCGGCCATGTCGATACTTTCCCACCAGTCGGGTTCAATCGAGAAATAAACGACATATCTGGCCTGCGGGAGAACTTCCACTGTTTGCAAAACTTGGGAAAGAGGCACGCCGATCCACTCCGCGATATACGACCATCCCTCTTCACATTGCAGCATTGTGATCTGATTGTGAGCCGGGTAGCTCTTAAGCTGATCGATCGAAAACGAGGTGGGCCGGGCGACCATGCCGTTGACCGAGAGCCGCCAGTCAGCGAATCCTCCGGCCTGAAGGCGCTTGAACTCGTCAGTGAAAGGCTCAAGTTCATTGGCGAATGGAGGCTTCGAAATCTGGCTACGAGAAAACTCACGCGCTAACGAGTGTCTTGTCAGCAACCGCTGCGAAGCGTAGGTCAGCGTTTCGCCGAGACCCCAGATTCCGCCGTGATCAGGCGGGACGAGCCCATACTTTTGCGCCAGACGCGCGGCCACGCCAACCCCCGCTACACCGGCCGCAGCCGTGAGTCCGGTAGCAATCAGTTTGCGGCGTGAGAGTTTGCTGATTTTGCGGGAAGAAGGCTCGCTCATGTGCGCTCCTTGTCTGCGGCGGCGAGACGTGTTGCGACGCGGCCTGTGATCATCGCTCGCATGCGGCTCGTGAATCCGGCGAGCCAAACCATCCCCACGTGGACCAGCAGGAAGAGCACAAGAGACAGCGTGACGAAAAGTGAAGCGTGCGCGCCGATTGCTGGCCGCCGAGCACATTGACGGTTGCCGGAAACGCGGAAACAAACGCGGGAGACATCGCCAAGCCCGTCCAGATAACAAGCGGGAAGAGAACGAAAATCACGAACAGGTAGGCGAGCCGCTGCAGCAGGTTATAAGACCATGCCTCTGCCTCACTCGGCCGCTCGAAGCGCAAATGGTCGACGATCGCTGTCGATAACGCCCGCCACGATAGATCGGCGCGTCGCGGCAGCAAGCTTTTGCGGAAATGTCCCGTTAACCAACCGAAGATCAAATACAGTAACCCAGTCAACACCACCACCCAGGCAGCTTGAAAGTGGAGATACCGGCTCCAGCCGTTCTGGTCCGGCAGCACGTACTTGTAGCCGGTTGGCACCAGATTTCTCGAGGCTGGAATGTGCAGCTTAAACAACGTCGGAGTCAAATCGTTGCCGACTTTACCCCAATAGAAGCGCGGGTGAGAGATAACAATTTCACCTCCGCTGACGAGCAAAGCAAGAAAGCATAGAGCGGTAATCCAGTGAGTAACGCGGACGAGGGCAGAGTGCCGCGAAGCAACCGTCTTAGCCGGTACGACAGTCGGCACGGCGGCGGGAACGGCCGACGCAGCGCTTGGGATGTAAGCGGAATCGCTCACTCGGGAATGCTACCATGTGGCGCGCACATCGGACATCCGCGAATCTGCCCGGTTGTGTATGTGCAGACTAGAATGTGGGGAACGGGAAATCTATCATTTCGAACTCAACATTAGCTCTTTGCTCCTTGTCACTCGCGCACACCATGGGAGGTAACTATGACGATTGCGCTTCAGGCCGAGACGTGGGGCGCATATTCTGTCCGCGACCACTGTCGGCAAAGGCCGTTTGTTGCGGATGTTTTGCTCTATGACCGCCTCGTAATTCCTTACCCGCCTGACGAATTCGAGACAGAACGCTGGAAATTCCAGGGCTGGCAGCCAGAGCGTCTTAAAGAATGTCTCCAAGTGCTCGGGGAGCTTGCCGTTCCTGTACCTTGGAACGAGCAGCGACGACAGCAGTTCAAGAATCAGTGGGATGCCGCCGCTCAGCTCGATCCGTACTACACCACCTCCCTTCAAATGAAGCTCGAATTCGAGCTGAATGTACCGAAAGAATCTATTCCGTATGGTGTTGACATCATCCGTCCGATTGCTGCTTATCAGTCGTGGGATGAGTTCAAGACTTCCTTTAAGCCCACTCCCGTCGCGGATATCCGAGCCCCCAATGTGGGTACTCTAATCGCTGTTGTCGCTCATGAGTTTCTGGTTCCAGACAATCCAGAATTCGATGACATGAAGAGCCTGGAAGCGGCAGCCAAGCTAGCTAGGGATGAGGAATTCCGTGGAGAGCGTAATATTTTTCATAGATGGCTGGATGATAAAATCCGCGCCCGAGCGATTGAGAAGGACGTGGTGACTGAGCTTAACAAAAAGATCCGCGCATTCAAGTGGGCTAAAAGACTTGATCATGTGCGTTCCATCGCGAAGTACGCGCATTGGACGCTCGAACTCGCGCCCGGGGCAGCGGTTCTCGCCGGGATCGACTGGCATGTTGCAGCGGTTGGTGAGGCAGCCGTTCGTTTCGCGTCATTTGGGCTGGAGCGCTTGGCAGAACCGGTGCCGCACCGGGCGACACCTGCAGCGCTTTTTTATGACGCCGAAAAGCGCCTGGGACCGTAGGTGCAGCAAAGAATGGCTATGATTTTCTTTCCGGCAAGCGGAAGTGCATCAAAACGGCGACACAATCGGAATCCGAACTCTGCAAGAGCCTAAAACAGGAAATTGTGGCAGCCGGACCTGTAAGCCGAATTCTGTCCGCAACACGAATGCTGCGGGACGGTCATTCCTCTGGGCCACGCATTACTGCTAGGCTCAAGCGACCTACCCGAAGGTTGTGGCGCGCCGAGCCGGCACGCATCCCCAGTCCACCCGAAGGCTCGCCGGAAAATCCCTCCCTATTTGGTCTTGCTCCGTGTGGGGTTTGCCCTGCCCGTTGCATTACTGCCGCGGCGGTGCGCTCTTACCGCACCTTTTCACCCTTACCTGAGCCTTGCGGCCCGGGCGGTATGTTTTCTGTGGCACTTTCCGTCGAACCAGCTTGAACCGGCCCTCCCGGACGTTATCCGGCACACTGCTCTGCGGAGTTCGGACTTTCCTCCCGTCTTGCAATTCCGACGAGCGACCGTCCGGTCCGGCTGCCAACAGATTCATTATAGTGCAGGGTAGCGCCAACAGATACTGTCAACAGGTTGGCAGTATCTCCGTTTGAATTTCTCCTCCAGTAAGCATCGAATCAACTTCCGACCGCCAAAGCGATTTTCCCTGCGACAAAAAAGAAAGCAGCAGCCGCCATCCGAAAGTATCCCGAAATCGTGACGCCCGCGTACTTTTCGAAGAACCATGCGGTTGCCGGACAAGCCGAAAGGCCCGAAAGCAGCGCGAACCAGCCGTTGGTTAGCGGCCATGGCCCCTTCGTCCACAGAAGCCATATGCCGCCAACTGCCGCGGCGATTGTCCATGCCCAAGCCGCGATCCAACCGAGCCCTGCCCCCAACGTGGTTCGCCTAATCGTCTTTGCTTTTGCATTCGCTGGCTGCGATAGCATTGACAATGCCTTCTGTCCGAATTCACATTCGGACGGGACTCGCGTGCATGGTTCGCTCTCACTCCACTGCTTTGGGCGCAAGGGCGAACACGTAGATCAGCAGGGCAGCACCAATTAGCAAGGGGATTACCCCAACAAGATAAACTGGCCCATCTTCGCGCTCCACGATTCCGCGCAGAAGAACCATGACGCCGAGACCGACGGCGGCTGTGATTAAACCACCAAGCTTTAGACCCTCGATGCGGCGGCGAAAAGAATTCTTTTGGTTCTCGCGCAGAAGCTCCAGCGCGCTCTTGGCGCCTTCTGTAGAGCTTTCCGCAATCTTCTTCACCGCTTCGCTGGTATAGTAAGCTTCACGTTCCTTACGGCGAGCTTCGGCCCATGAGGCGACGGCCAGAAAGGAGAATAAAGCAATACTTCCTACGACCGGTATCGCGACCGCTACAACCCCAACCGTGTTGCTGTTCACCTCGAATGCCATTATCCGCTCCTTGAAATTCCTGTGCTTACGTCTGGTATGACCCGTCTTCCCCAATCACGGCTGCGTTTTCTTTGCGCGCAATGCATTTTAGAAATAATGCAACCGTGAGCGAATTCGCACTGTCATACCGTTGAGGCAATCCCAGAGTGAGCGCCAGCGATGATCAGGCCGATGTCGAAAGAGTGCTGTCCGGTGACGTTTCCGCCTTTGAGGGAATTGTCCTACGCTGGCAAGGGCCCCTCATCAACCTCGCCTACCGCTTTTGTCGTGATCGCGGCCGTGCCGAAGAGATGGCGCAGGAGGCCTTTCTGCGCGCCTACCGTGCGCTCAGCCAGTGGCGCAAGGATGCGGTCTTCTCCACCTGGCTTTTCGCGCTCGCGACCAATCTCTATCGATCGGAAATCCGCCGCATTCCCGCGCGAACTGTTTCGCTCGACGACATCGCCGAACCTCGCGACCACCGCGCCGCTGACGGAGGCCTCGAGCACCGCGATCAGGATCGCGCCGTACGGCGGGCCATGGCCGTACTCGCTCGCCTCGTCCTGCTAAACTCATTTGGAGAAAAGCGCCTGCTCCCACGTGCGCGCAGGTGCGGTTCCAGGCGCGAGCCGTATCCAAATGCACATCACCGAGGGAATCAAAATCGCGTTCCTGTCACTATGGGCGAACAAACTGCGCTCCGCGCTCACCTTGCTCGGCCTGGTAATCGGAGTCGCCGCGGTGATTGCCGTGGTCACCTTCGTGAACGGCATCAACGGCTACGTAGCGACGAAGATTTTCAATCTGGGTGCCGATGTTTTTATCGTCTTCAAGAACTCACCCGCCATCACCAACGTCGATAAATTTCTCGAGGCCGAGAAGCGAAAAAATCTCACCATGGAGGACTACGCCGCCGTCCTCGATGCCTGCAAGCATTGCGAGTGGGTTGGAGCGTCGATCAACAACCCTAGCGGACACGTCAAGTATGGTGAGCAATCGATCAGCGATACCAATGTGCGCGGCGTGACACCGTCCATGGTTCCGATTCTCGACATCGATCTCACCGCCGGACGCATGATCAACGATACCGACGTGCGTAACAATTCTGCCGTCGTGGTCGTCGGGCCGGACATCACGGAGAATCTCATGCCTGGCACCGATCCCATCGACAAGGAGATTCGAATCGACAGCTGGGTTTATCGCGTGGTTGGAGTTGGCAAACGCAAAGGCAAGACACTCGGCCAGACTCTGGATAACTACGCGCTCATGCCCATCACGTCCTATCAAAAACAAAATGGCTCGCACGAAAGCATACGCATCTCGGGAAAGGCCGCGGCCAGCGGCGCGGGCTTTGATGAGGCTATGGACGAAGCCCGCGCCGTATTGCGAGCCCGACGCCACGTTCATCCCGGCGACGATGACAATTTCGATATCGAAACCAACGATAGCCTGCTGAGTATCTGGTCGAACTTCAGTGGCACATTTTTTTACGCGATGATAGGAATAGCCGCGATTTCGCTGGTCGTTGGCGGCATCGTGATCATGAATATCATGCTGGTTTCGGTGACCGAACGGACGCGAGAAATCGGCATCCGCAAAGCGATGGGTGCGCGGCGCGGCGACATTCTGTTGCAATTTCTGATTGAGTCGGTTGCATTAGCGCTGCTCGGCGGAGCGATCGGCGTAGTCTTCGGTATTGTCATCGCAAAAGGCGTCACCCTCGCCATCGGCATGCCCTCGACCATCAAGCTATGGGCAGTGATGGCGGGAGTGTTAGTAGCAGCCAGCGTGGGGATATTTTTCGGCGTCTATCCCGCGCGCCGTGCCGCGATGCTCGATCCAATCGCCGCGTTGCGCTTTGAAACGTAAAAGAGATTTTGGTTTGTTATTCAGAGCGAAGCGAGGGATCTGCAGTTTTCTCAACGCACTCCGCGTCTCGGCGGTGAAAAGGTTTTGAACCAATGCTAGTCAAAGGCGAACTCGGCGAGGGCCTGAACATGGCGGTCGACACGATCCGCAGCAACAAGCTGCGCTCATCGCTCACCGTGCTGGGCATCGTAATTGGCGTAGCCGTGGTTATCGGAATTTCGTCGATCGTGCGCGGCCTGAACGACAACGTTAGCCAGGTCATCACCAGCCTCGGCTCCAACATTATTTTTGCGTTTCATCTCGAGCCTTTCACTTTCGGACGTCCGACGGAAGAGATGCGCACGCGCAAAGAGCTGACCTTCGATGACGCCATGGCCATGCAGGACCTGCCGCATGTCAAGGCTGTAACCGTGGGCGTGCGTTATTTCCGGCCGGAACTTGGAACTGGCACTTACTCCGTCAAATACAAAGACCGCAAAGCCAAGCAGACGATTCTGGAAGGCGATACCAGCTCTTACAAAGATGTGATTGACGTGGCGCTGGACGCCGGCCGATGGTTCAGCAGCATCGATGAAGAACGCCGCGCCCCGGTCATTATTATTGGCCACGATACCGCGCAAGAACTTTTTCCCAGTGAATCGCCATTGGGCAAAGAACTCGACATCGAAGGGCAGTTGTTTACCGTGATCGGCGTGGCACAACTTCGCAAGAGCGTTTTCGGCGGAGGCAAGAATCCTGACGACAACATCGTCTTCTTTCCGCTGAGCACATTTCGCAAGCTGCATCCCGAACTGAAGCAGTATTGGATCAGCGTGAAAGCCACGTCGCACGACGACATGCCGAAAGCGATCGACGAGATGCGCGAGTTGCTGCGGCGCCGCCGGAGAGTCCCTACGGAAAAGCCCGACAACTTCGCCGTATTCACTCAAGATACGATTTCCGATGTGTGGAATCAGATCACCGGAATGATCTTCATCTTCATGTTTGCGGTATCGAGTGTCGGCCTGATCGTAGGCGGCGTGGGCGTGATGAATATCATGCTCGTTTCGGTCACCGAACGCACGCGCGAAATCGGCGTACGTAAAGCCATCGGCGCCCGCAAACGCGACATCCTCGTGCAGTTCACGCTGGAAGCCGTGATGCTCACGGCCGTCGGCGGAGTGATCGGGCTTTTGCTGGGAGCACTGATTACGGCGATCGTTCCAGTTGCGTTTCCCTCGCTGCCCGCCACCATGTCGGTGGATTGGTCGATCTTCGCCTTCTTCGCCTCGGCCACGGTTGGATTGGTCTTCGGAATTTATCCAGCGTGGAAGGCAGCCAACCTCGATCCCATAGAGTCGCTGCGCTACGAGTAACATACTGCCGAAGATGGTGCCGATGCCGCCACTGACAATCAGAGCCGCGGTCGAAACTGTCGCCGCGATTGGCACCGTCGGCAGTTTATTTTTCTATTTTCTGTCTGCCCTCGGCTTGGCGAGTTTCCTGCGCTACCGCCGCGAGAGAATCATAGCCGCACTCCTCGACACCCCATTACCGCCCGTTTCGATTCTCAAACCATTGAAAGGCGTCGATCCCGAAATTTGGGAGAATTTTTGCAGTCACTGCGAGCAAGACTATCCCGAATTCCAACTGATCTTCGGAGTGAGCGACCCGGCCGATCCCGCCATCGAAGTGGTGCGCAAGCTGCAAGCAAAATATCCGAATCTGACAATTGAGCTGATCGTTTGCGATCGCATTCTAGGTACGAATATCAAGGTCAGCAACCTGGCGCAGATGTTGCGCGCTGCGCGCCACGAAATTCTTCTGGTGAATGACAGCGACATTCGCGTGCCTCCGGATTATCTGCGTAAGGTGATTGCGCCGCTGGCGGATTCTTCGGTTGGGCTGGTTACCTGCCTCTATCGCGGCACCGCCTGCCCAACACTGGGCTCGCGGCTAGAGGCGTTAGGCATCGCCACCGATTTTGTGCCGGGCGTTTTGAGTGCAAGATTTCTTGAGCAAGGACTGCATTTTGGATTGGGCTCAACGCTGGCATTTCGTCGGCGTGACCTAGAAGCTGTCGGCGGATTCGAGGCGCTGGTCGACTATCTTGCGGACGACTACGAACTCGGAAAGCGCATCGCCGCCACCGGAAAGAAAGTTGAACTCAGCGCAGCGAGCGTCGCCACGCTCCTGCCGCCATACACAATACGGCAGTTTCTTGCCCACCAACTGCGCTGGTCGCGGACGATTCGAGATGCGCGTCGTTGCGGATACGCGGGACTAATTTTCACCTTCGGACTTCCTTGGAGTTTATTGACCTTCGTAGCGGCTGGCGGCGCGTTCTGGGCCTTTGCATTATTTGCACTGACGTTCGCCGTGCGTTTCGTCGTTGCCTATGTCGCCGCGAACGCTGTACTCGATGACCGGCAGATGTTTGGCACCGAGTTGATCGCCAATATTTTCCTACTGATATTGCGAGATTTGATTGCGCCCGCCGTGTGGGTAGCCAGTTTTATGGGCAATCGAATCTACTGGCGAGGCGACGTATACGATCTGAAAGACGGGCGTCTGATCGTCGTTAAGTGATGGTGCGAAGCGACTACGGTGAAGCTGTCGCCGTTGGCTGATTGGAAAAAATAGTCTTCCCTCCACGGCGCGCAACTACGAAGCTCTTCAATTCCTTCAGTGCCACGGGATCTTCCTGATCGGTCCAGAAGAAAACGCGCCCGGGACCATTCCACATATTCACAAATGATTCCTGCGTTTCCCAAACCGGCGGAGCATCGGGAAACTGACTTCCGTACCACATGTTTCCCCCGGGCGCGTGCAGACTGCGCAGCCCCAGACCGGTGTAGAAATTCAGCGTCGACGCGTTCTCATAGAGACCAGCGACGACGATCTGATCGCCCGGCCGATACTGCTCGCGAATCGCCAGCGCCAAATCCTTCGAAGAAATAATCGGCGAAAAGATCCCGAAGGCGGTGCGCACGCATGCCAGCACAACCACCATCATCGCCACTAGCGCCGCATTCCCGGCGCCCGCACGCCCGCGACCGCGCAGAATAAAATTGGCGAGCGTACCCAGTAGAAACGCCAGTGAGAATCCAAACAACGGTACGCGGAATGCTCCCATCGCCTGCGGAGTTAAATCCAAAAAGTGTCCGAAGGAGAGCGCGTAGTCCTGTGGATTTTTTCGCAGCAGGTCAGACAGATCTGTGTCCGGAGCTGGCGCCTTCGAAAATAAGAGCAGCGCAAAACCCGCCGCCGCAATGATGACGCCGATCAGGAGCAATACCGCAGACGAAATCCGCCCGCTACGCCGCTCGCGGCTGTCGGTAGCCGATGTTCTCTCGCGTTGTAGCCATCCGCCAACCAGCAAGGCCATTCCCGGAATCGCCGGGATGGTGTAATACTCCTGCCGCGTCGAGAGGCTGAAGAAGCCCACGATCACGATGTTCCACAGGAAAAATAAAAGATAAGCCCGCTGCCGCCGCGACATTTGCGAACGAAATTCGCGCCACCGCCGCGGCACTTCCTGCAGCGACTGCGGAAGAAATACGGTCCAGGGAATCAGCCATAAAACCAACAGAGCCCAGAAGAGCAGAAGCGGAACGGTGTCGTAATCGCGAGGGACGCGCTTGTTTAAGAAGCGCAGAAAATGTTCGTTGACGAAGTAGAACCAGAGAAATCCGCGGACGTGGCCCTGTGGCGGATTGCGCAGCGCCGCCAAAACGTGCCAGGGCGCGGCGACCAACAGGAAAACCAGAGCGCTCGAAAACAGGCGCAGCTTGAGCAAGTGCCGTAGGTTGCCGGTAAGCAGCAGATAAAGCAGGATTGCTCCGGCGGGAAAGACTAAGCCGATCAATCCTTTCGTGAGCACGTTGAGCGCGCACACAGCCGCGAGACCCCAGCAAGTGAGGCGCGAAGGTTTCGCTTGCTCGAGAGAAACGAAGAAACACCAAAAAGTCAGAGTCAGCCACAAACCAACCGCTACATCAGGAATAAGAAAGCGGGTAAACAGAAATGGCCCCAGCGCCGTCGTCAATACCAACCCAGAAGCGAATCCACCTTCGTTCCCGAGTGCCCAGCGGCCTAATCCGTAGGTGGACAGAATCATCGCCAGCACGACCAGCATGAGAGGGAAACGAGTGCTCCACTCGCTGATGCCGAATATTTTGTAGCTCGCCGCGACGCTCCAATACATCAGCGGAGCTTTTTCGAGATAGCGCTCGCCGTTCACATAAAGCGTCACCCAGTCGTGCCGTTGCAACATTTCTTTCGCCGCCTCGGCATGCACGGTGTCGGCATCGTCGAGCAAGGCAGGCCGCGACAGCCCTGCCATGTAAATGACCGCCCATAATGCGATCAACAGCAATACGGAAATTTTGGGATGAAAAATTGTCGGATGGATCAGGCTCTCGGTTGTCGAGAAGGCGGGATTGGATGCAACACTGGAATTCATCGAGTGATTTCTTGCTAGTATAAAGGACAAAGAACGCCCGGACTGCGGATACTCTCAACCCGCCGCGACTTTGCCCGACACGCGAGCCTCTGCTACTTCGCGGTAAATCTCGAGGATTCTCGACACCGAAGTTGTCCACGAAAATTTCTTGGCTTGCTCATAGCCGCGCTGTTTCATTTGCATGCGAAGCTCCGGGTCGAGAAGGACGCGCTGCAATCCGCGCCGGATCTCAAAAACATTTTCCGGATTCACAAGCAATGCCGCGTTCCCCGCGACTTCCGGCAAACTCGAAGTGTTCGAAGTGACCACTGGAGTGCCATGGGCCATCGCCTCAAGTGGAGGCAATCCGAACCCCTCATAGAGGGACGGAAACACGAAAATCTTGGCGACATCATAAAAAATACGGAGCACTTCGATGGGCACGAATCCGAGAAAGCGCACGTCATGCTGCACCCCGCTACGCACTACGGTCCGGCGCAAACGGGGATGGCTGGAAAGATCGTCGCCGATGATGATGAGCTTTAAATCAGGGTATAGGCCCTTTTTTTGCAGCTCGCTCTTGAGCGCGGAAAATGCCTCTATGATTCGCACTACATTCTTATGAGGCCGAATTGCGCCAGCATACAAAATAAAAGGATGGTTCACGAGATAGCGCTGCGCAATCAGGTCGCGATCGGCTTCGGTGGCGTGGCCGTGTAGAAAGCGCTCGTCAATGGCGTTGTAGACGACTTCGATGCGCGAATCTGGAATAGTCAACAGTTTTTCAATTTCGTTTCTGGTGAATTGCGAGACTGCGATCACACGTGCCGCGCGGCGCAGCACGCGCCTGGTCAGATAAAAGTGCAGACTGCGCCGCAGACTGGATGCGTTGCGCGACCCATACATGTGTTCGAGCAGGTCATGCACGGTGATGACATATGGGCAGCCGAGGCCTCGCGGAAGCCAGAACAGATGCGGAATGTGCACGACGTCGCAGTTGAGGCGATGCACGATAGCGCGAAAATCGAGATTGCCTTTGAGCGTGTTGTCACTGCCCGCCAGAGCCACGGCGTGGAAGTTGGGCGGCAGTTCGCCGCATTCCGCCACCTTCTCCGGCGATCCGATCAGGAAATATTTGCTGTCCCGGTCGAGACGCGCCAGGGTGCGGACCACGTTGCGGATGTAGGTGCCAACTCCGAATTCCGTCATACGACGGATGTCGATGGCTACTTTCACAGCCTGAATTTAATCACAGGGTCGCGAGGGAGCACAGCAAATTCGCGACGCACTGTGCATTGGCGCAACCAGCAACTGCATAGGTCTTTCGCTTCGCTCAAGACGACAATCCATTATCCGGTGACATATAAGGATCAGGCCCTGACTTCGGCCTGCGCCCTGGCGCGCCGCTCGGCATACAGCGGAAACTCCTCGGCCAGCCCCAGCACCTGCTTGCGAATCTTCGTCAGCGCCGCAGCGTCGGCGCGATGATTGAGCGCCTCGGTAATCCAGTGGGCAATCTGTCGCATCTCCGCTTCTTTCATTCCGCGGGTCGTGACGGCCGGAGTGCCAATGCGAATGCCGCTCGGTTTCATCGGCGGATTAGTGTCGAAGGGGATCGCATTCTTATTGACCGTGATGCCGGCCTCACCTAAAGCTTTCTCCGCCTCGCTCCCGAGCATTCCCTTCGCGAACACGTCGACCAGCATGAGGTGCGTGTCGGTTCCACCGGAGACGATTCGATAACCGTCCGCGGCCAGCGTCTCGGCCATCACCTTGGCGTTGGCAACGACCTGCCGCGCGTAGTCGCGGAAACTCGGCTGCGAGGCTTCGAGGAAGCACACGGCCTTCGCGGCCATAATGTGCACCAGCGGCCCTCCCTGCATTCCGGGGAAGACTGTCTTGTCGATCGCCGCAGCAAATTCCTGCTTGCTCAGGATCATGCCCGAGCGCGGCCCACGCAGCGTTTTGTGCGTGGTCGAAGTGACAATGTGCGCGTGCGGAACGGGCGATGGATGCGCTCCCCCAGCCACAAGGCCGGCGAAATGCGCCATATCGACCAGATAGAGCGCGCCTACTTTATCGGCAATCTGACGCATGCGGGCAAAGTCGATGATCCGCGGATAAGCGCTACCGCCGCCAATGATCAGCTGCGGATGCTCCTGCGTGGCGATCCGTTCCAGTTCGTCATAATCGATAGTCTCGGTTTCGCGCGTAACTCCGTAGGGAACGATTTTGTAAGTCTTGCCGGAGAAATTGAGATGGTGCCCATGGGTGAGGTGGCCGCCGTGCGCCAGATTCAAGCCAAGTATGGTGTCGCCAGGCTGCAACACGGCGGCGTAGGCGGCTTGATTGGCCTGCGATCCGGAGTGCGGCTGTACGTTGGCGTTTTCAGCGCCAAAAAGTTTCTTTACCCGCTCGCGTGCCAGATTTTCGACGACGTCGGTAAATTCGCATCCGCCGTAATAGCGCTTACCGGGATAGCCTTCCGCATATTTATTTGTGAAAACGGAGCCCGCCGCCTCGAGCACGGCCTCACTGACAAAGTTTTCCGAGGCGATCAGTTCCAGGCCTTCATGCTGGCGGCGCACTTCGTTGTCGATGGCATTGGCGATTTCCGGGTCAACTTCACAGAGCGGGCGAGACATAGCGGAGTTTTTCATAGGTTGGGTACCGAAGCTTATTTTACTCGGGATACTGCAGTCCGCACCAACCACAGGGGCTGAGATGTCATCCAATACGGCGGAAAGAAGTGTGCAAAAATGAACCTCCTCAGATCTAGCTATGTTCTGTCAGTTCTACTGCTCGCTGCGCTGGTGGGATGCACCCAACAACAACAAAGCCCGCAGGAGTTGCGGGAGAAGACCGCGGAAGCGACGGCGGAAGCAAAGAGCGATGTCAAAGCCATGGCGGAAGGAGTGCGCGAGGGGTGGAACCGCAACAAGCCGCTCGACCTGAATACGGCGTCGCGAGATCAGCTGATGAGCCTGCCTGGAATGAGCGCCAGCGAGGCGGATCGCGTGATTGCGGGACGCCCTTATAACGCCGCTGTCGATATTGAGACGCGGCACATCGTCCCTAAGGCCGAGTACGACAGAATCGCGGATCAGGTCATCGCCCGCCGCTAAGCCGGTAACGCGATCGACAGGCTACTTAACAACGGGCTTTGCCGACTCCTTAGCGTATTTTAGACTGGCGCCTCTAAGGCAGCGACGTTCGCCTTTACCACACCGGTGAGACATATCTACAGTGGCGAACGGATTCGCTCCGAGCCCATCCATGCGTAACATCAAAAATCGTGCGCCGCTAGCTCGTCGCGCAACTCCGGCGGAAGTGGCAAATCGCAGTGCCCGGAGGCCTCACACACCGGCAAGCAAAAGCTTGCACGCATTCAAGAAGGAGAATCTATGAGAGTTGCTCAAGTAGTCAGAATGTTCGCGCTGTGCTCGCTGCTCGCAACCACTGGGTGGATGTATGCCCAAGATCAGAAGGATGATGCCAAGCCCTCGGAAGAGAAGCGTCCAGAGGCGACAAAGCCGGCGCCGAATGACGCGAAGCCCGCGCGTCCCGACGACGTGAAACCGGCCCGTCCTGATGACGCGAAGCCTGCGCATCAAACCGACAACAACGGAGCCGCCGCCAGGCATAATGATAATACCGTTCGGCAACAGGACAACAGAACAGTTCAGCAAGACGACAGGACCAGACAGCAAAACGATGCCCGCCCAGCCGCTCAGGGCAATCCAGCCCCTGCGCAAGGCAGCCAGAATATGCAAGCCGCAGGCGGTCAGCGTGGCGGCCACATCCCCGATGACAAATTCCGCGGCAGCTTTGGCCGTGAACACCATTTTGTGATCCACCAGGCGACCACGGTGCAGGGCCAGCCAGGCTTCGAGTACGGTGGCTACTCATTCATTCTCGCCGATGGATGGCCAGCGGGCTGGGCATACACGGATGACTGCTACGTCGATTACATTGACGGCGAGTATTTCCTTTTCGACTTGCTCCATCCTGGAGTTCGAATTGCGCTCATCGTCGTAATGTAATAGCGGTAATTTAATTGCGAGCTAACGCTCAATGCAGGAATTTCTTCGGACCAGCGTTCTAGTCGAACGCCGTCCGGAGAAAACTTACTAGCTGCCAGCCGTCCAGGTATTTGTAAGGCGTCTCTCCCATGGTGTAATGCCCGCAAGGTAGAGCGACAACTTTGTGATCGAGTTTGTGTTTCTCGAATTCCTCGACCACTTGCTCGGAAAATTTTGGCAGAAATGTCATGTCGTACTTCGCATAAATAATGAGCGAGCGTCGCGGCCAGCGCGAGAACTTATCGAAGTAAACCATCGGACTGACGGCGCGCCACACCTGCCGCAAATTCTCTAAATCGATTGCTGTTTCGAGGCCTTCGCGAATGTGTCGCGTCGACTGGCCGTGCCACACAACGTCGGCGAAATAAGTGGAGGCGTGATTGAAGGCAGCGACCTGAATCCGCGGATCGTGTGCAGTGGCGATAAACGCATAACACGATCCGAGGCTGGTGCCGACAATGCCGAGGCGGTTGTAGCCCTGCGATTCCAGCCAGTCGAGACAGCAGCGCACATCGACCACGCCCTGACGCACCGCATCGAGAGTGCGTCCGATGTTAGCGGAGACAGCATAGTCGGCGCGATCGATCTCGGCAGGCCGGCGTATGTCGTGATAAGGCATGCTCAGCCGAAGCACCGCGATGCCCATCCAATTCAGAACGCGGCAAAGGCTCGCATAGGAAATTGCATCGGAGTTCCAGTGCGGCAGAAGAACCACGGCACGGCGTCCGCGGGCTGGAAACCAGCGCGCATTCACCAGATTATTTTCCGGGAACGGCGTGACCACGGGCGAGGTGAAGCGCAGAAATTCGGAGTGGGTGCCGCGAACTTTTTCTTCCAGGCGCGCGTCGGGAACTTCGCGTGTGCTGAATACTTTTACTTCCCGACGCTCCAGGCGAAAATCCGCTGGCTTCCGATAGGCATAAAATTCGTCGCTCTCGCGAATGATGCGATCGTTGAAACGCGAGAAATAGTCGAGCAGGTCGCGCGAAGTGTGACCGCCGGCTTCTCCAGGAAGGCCGCCGTTGCGGCCAGGCCAACTGTGCGTCCAATCGAGACCCCAATCCAGTGGACGCACGACGCGGTTGTTGTCGACCGACGTGAGCCGAGTCTCCCAGTCGTACATCCATTGAGCGTAGCGCGAGGGCATAATCTTCCTAAGAAATACAGTATGCGCGCGCAGTTTGGCGACCTTGGGTAGTTGAATGGCAGGATTCAGCACTGAGCAGTTAGCGCTCAGCATTCAGCATTCAGAGGATTCGCGACTCAGAGATAGACGCGCGGCACGCGCTGCGACAGTCCGCACAAAATTTCGTATGGCACGCTCTCGCACAAGCGGGCAAGTTCCACCGCATCCACACTCTTGCCGCCGGTCGCGCCAATTAAGATGACCTCATCTCCGACGCCGACACCGCGAATCTGACTCACGTCAACAATGGTCAGGTCCATCGAAACGCGTCCTACCACCCGCGCATATTCACCACCGACAATAACGCGCGCGCGATTCGACAGCAGCCGCGGATAGCCGTCTGCGTAACCTACGGGCAGCACGGCGATACGGCTACGCTCCTTTGTCACAAAGGTTCCCATGTAGCCGACCGATTCTCCGGCGGCAACTTCTTTCACCGTCAGCACTCGCGTCTTCCACGACAGCACCGGACGCAATGGCAGCGGAGCAACCGCCGCGAACTCGCCCCCGCGAGTGAAGGCCAGCGAATATCCGTAGAGAGCAATGCCCGGACGCACCATGGTCTTCCACGTTTCAGGCCGCTCAGTCATGGCGGCGGAATTCCCCATGTGAATCAGCGCGGGATGAAGACCGTAACTTTGCAGGGTTGCGAGTCCCGCTTCAAAGCGCTTCACCTGGCGCCGAGCATCTTCGGAGTCGAGCACCTCCGCCGATGCGAAGTGCGTGCTTACTCCTTCGAGCGTTAGGTGCTTGCTTGCCAACAACATCTCGCACAGGCGCGGCAGCGCCTCCAGCGACGTGCCGAGACGGTTCATGCCGGTATCGAGTTTGAGATGCACCGGCAAAACGCTTTGGCGTTGGCGAGCGGCGCGCTCGAGCGATTCAATGTGCCAATGTTCCCAGATGGTGGGCGTGAGACTCTGAGCGACAATGCTGTCTTCCTCGCCCCTCCAGATTCCCGTCATCAACAGGATGCGCGCTTGGACGCCACTGCCACGAAGCGCAAGGCCTTCGGCGGCATCGGTTACTCCGAGCCAGGACGCGCCTGCGGATTCGAGCGCGCGAGCGCACTCGATTGCACCGTGTCCGTAGCCATCGGCCTTGACGACGGCACAAATCGTGACGCCTTCGCCGACGTGCTTTTGAACGGCGTGGAAATTTTCTCCAAGCGCTGCCAGAGAAACTTCTGCCCAAGTCCGGCCGTCGAGAATCAGCGAGCGGCGGTCAGGCATTCTCGACAGATCAGGGCGGGGAGCGTTCACCGAGCTAATTATAGTGATCGCGCCCGCCGTGATGTTTGTGCCGATGGTAACTACGGTCGAGCGTTTACGTTCGTCTTGGCTCAGCCGCCTGACAAAAGGAAGTTCACCGTGATTTCAGTCTCGACTTCAATGGGCTCGCCATTGAGCAGGTAGGGTCGGTAGCGCCATTGCCGAACCGCTTCGATCGCCGCGGCGGATAGCATCGGATGTCCGTGGACCACAACCAAATTCTCGATCATTCCTGTCTTGCTGATGATCGCCCGCAATTCGACCGCTCCCTGAACCCGCGCCTGGCGCGCGATCGGCGGATAGATCGGTTGCACCTTGTGCAAGAGGTTAGCTTCCGCGAGATGCGAAACCACCAAAGGCTTGACTGCAACCGGTCGCGGCGGAATTGCTGCAGAGATGTTGTCGCCGAGACCGTGGATAACGTCACTACCTCGGCGATTGAGTCCCGCGTCGCCAGTCTCAATGGACGAGATATCAGGCGCGGCGGGAACGGAATCGGCACCGGTGTTTACGATTTGGGTAGGGATGGATCGCGGCGCAACGATCTCATCTGGCCGCAGATGGCTTACAGGCGCGGCCGTATGATGCCCCCGCACCGGTTGCTCGGCCGCGATTGGCGCGAAAGATGCCGGTGCGGTGAGTTGCAACCATCGCACCTGCGGCGGCCCTCCCACCCAAAATAACGAGATGGCGAGCAGCAAGCTCAAGGCGAAGGCTTGCATGGTGAAGCTTGCGAGTGTGGTCCATCCACGGCGACGGGCAGACTGGTGCCATGTGCTTTCAAGTGTGCTGAACATTTCAGCGTCCTCTGGAACAGGCCCGTTGCCAGTACAGACACCTGCGGATAGCGATTTGATCCCAACGCGAAAACAAAACGCGAATTAAATAAAAAAGACCGCGTCCGTGACGCGGTCTGAAAAATGACTTGAAATTCTGGAACTGAAACTTCGCCAGCGGTGTCGCTACTGTTTCGGCGGAGTGGTCGAAGTCGGCTTCGGGGTTGCCGGTTTCACCGGCTTCGGAGCCGGCGTTCCCGCAGCCGGTGCCGCTACGCCTGATTGCGCGTTATAGGCTTCCACGATCGGCTGCGTGATATCCATCGACGGTCCCGAGACAATCACCGGGCCGCGCGGCCAAGGTTGCGAGGTATCCAGAAGGAGACCATAGCCATTGTCCGTAACATATTTCTGAATCACCGGCGCCATCTTGGTGAGGATTTTGTTTCCGATTTCGCCCTGCTGATTCTGGTACTCTTCCTGCGCATCCTGGGTGGCGCGATCGCAGCTCTTCTTCTTGGTCTCGATCTGCTTCACCAGCTTTTCGCGCGATTCGTCATTCAGCTTGTCCTGCTGGGTATTGAGCTGCTTGGTGAGGCTGTCGATTTCGTCGGCGCAGGTCTTCAGTTCATTCTGCCTGGGTTCAAACTTCTTGCTGAGCGTTTCGAACTCGCGCCGCCCTTCGTTGGAAAGGAAGATGGCCTGTTCGATGTTGATAGTCCCGACCTTGGTGCCGGTAACCTTGGCCGCCGCGGCAGCCGCGGCGGAGGGAGCGTTGGGTGCTGTCGCAGCGGCCGACGGAGCGGCAGGAGGATCGGCTTGGGCCAGAGCGAATAGGGAGAGGCCGGACACTATTACGACGGCCATGGTGACGCGCGCAAACATCTTAATCATTGGATCCTTTGACTCCTTCGAATTTTTTCGAGAAATGCTGGAAGCTTCCAGCTCGCTAGGCTCAACGAAACTGACTGCAACCGAGCCTATCAGTCATCAGACTTGAAAACAAATCTGATATATAGACCTGAACAGCGGAGCGAGCGCTCAAGGCGCCTACGACGCCCGGCCCTGTTCACGTCGAAACTGCAGACGTGATGATCAGGATATGGACGCTAAGGATTATACGGAGGCTAGAGGAAAAGCGTCAAACGGTTTGGTCGTCAGCACTCGTGTAGAATAACCGTTTGTATATGGATTTATCTGCCATCCAGCAAGCTTTGCGCGAACGCAATATTGACGCATGGCTTTTCTACGATCATCATCATCGCGACCCGATCTCCTACCGCGTCCTGGGGTTGCCCAATGGCCTGATGGTGACGCGACGCTGGTATTACCTGATCCCGGCCAAGGGCGAGCCCACCAAACTGGTTCACAAGATTGAGGCCGGGCACCTCGATAGCTTGCCGGGTACGAAAAAACAATATGCCGGATGGCAGGAACTGTTCGACGGCCTGAAGCAGATGCTGGCCGCCCATCGTGATGTGGCCATGCAGTACTCGCCGAATAACGCTGTCTTCACGATTTCCATGGTCGATGCGGGAACCGCGGACATGATCCGCGGCATGGGCAAGAATATTGTCAGCGCGGCCGACCTGATCGCGCAGTTTGAAGCGACTCTCACCGACGAGCAGATCAAGTCGCACTTCGCCGCGCGCGATGTGATCGATGCCGTTACCGCCGAGGCGTTCAAAGAGATCGGCCGCCGCGTGCGCAACGGCGGCACGCACGAGCACGACATTCAGGAATTTTTCATGGAAGCGTTCCAGCGCGAAAACATGGTGACCGACGATCCTCCGGTCGTGGCCGTGAACGCCAACAGTTCCAACCCGCATTACGGCCCGAGCGCCACTCATCCCGTGCCGATTCGTGAAGGCGACCTGGTTTTGCTCGATGTGTGGGCGAAGAAAAATACGCCAACAGCCGTTTATTACGACATCACCTGGATGGGATTTGTGGGAAATGCTCCGTCAGATCGCCAGCGCGAGATTTTTAAGATTGTGCGCGAGGCGCGCGACCTCGGCATAAAGACGGTGCAGGACGCCGTCGCTGCCCAGCGGCCAATCGCCGGATGGGAAGTGGACCGGGCGGTGCGCGGCCATATTAAGCAGGCGAATTACGGAGACTACTTCATCCACCGCACCGGCCATTCCATCGGCACAGAAGTCCATTCAAACGGCGCCAATATGGATGATCTGGAAATTCACGACGAGCGGCGCATTCTGCCCAACTCCTTATTCTCGATCGAGCCGGGGATTTACCTGCCCGAATTCGGCGTGCGGCTGGAGGTGAATGTCATGGTGCGTCCGGGCAGCGCCGAAGTCACTGGTAAAATCCAAAAAGAGATTGTGACCATCTGAATGGCCAAGCCAATAACCAACACGAAAGACAAATCAAGAAACGCCGCGGTCGCGACAACAACAATAAAGACCAAGCCGGACTATCCCCTGACGACCATGGCAGTGGTCGCGCCCATCGTAGGCTGGCTGATTCCAGGCGGCGGGCACTTTCTGCTGAAGCGCTATGGTCGCGGCGTTTTGCTGCTCGTGTCAGTGGTGGCGATGTTCCTGATCGGCTTGGGCATGCAGGGACGGATCTACCAGCCCAACGGCGGCGATATCCTCGACATCCTCGGCTTCGTGGGTGACATCGGCTCGGGCGCGCTCTACATTCTCGCACGCATCATGGATTGGGGCGACGTAATGGCGGCGAATGCCGCGGCCGATTATGGCAAGACCTTCCTGATCGTGGCCGGCCTCCTTAACTTCATAGCCGCCGCGGATGCGCATCACATCGCGCTGGGGAAGAAACCGTGACCATCGCTTTGTCCCATTTCTCGGCCGCAGTTGTGTTCGCGCTTTTCGCCTCAATCGTCTTCGGCATCACCCAGCGCAATTCCACCACTGACCAAGTGAAGTACGGCCTATACTGCTTCGCTCTTTTCGTCGGCGGCGTCTTTCTCGCGGGATGGGTAATGGCGCTCATCCGGCGCTAAAGCGACACCTCTTTAGCCGCTTCCGTTCTTAAATTCCAGAGCATCAAGACGACGCGTTGCGCTTTTCTAGGAACACTCTTCGAGGGTATGACCTTACCACACATCGCCCGGAGCGAGTGGAAGGTGAGCCGCTCCCATGAGAATGTGGCGTTCGAAGGGCGAGAATGCCTGCCGAAACGGTTCGGAGTTGATCAGCCGATCGCGCTGATCGGGCGTCAGGCCACGCATGTCGCGAATGGCGCGATTGACAGCCTGGCGACGAGGAGGAGGTAGCTGTTTGAAGTCCTGAAAGAGTTGGCTCGCCCGTTTCTTCTGGTCTGGAGTCAGATGCTCCCAGGTCTCCATGCGATTGAGAATGCGCTCCTGCTGCGCGGGCGGCAGACTGGAAAAATGCTGCAGCCGTTGTAGCAGCCGTTCTTGCTGTTGCGGCGGAAGTCTCCGGAACTGCGAATCGTTTTCCAGCGCGCGGCGCTGTTGCGCCGGCGGCAAGTCCTTATAGCGGCGCAGCCAATTTCCCGCGTGGCCTGGCTGATTCTGCGCCGGACGCTCATCAGGACGACCGTCGTTCGGACGGCCGGCATTCGAGCCTCCGTTTGAAAAGCGATGCCACCGCCCGTCCGCTGGCGGCGATTGTGGATGCTGGGTTTGGGCGAAGGCCGGCGCAAGCAGCACAAAGGCTACTAGACAGCGCGCAATATTCCCCTGGCCCAACATCGTTGTTCCTGTCCGTCCCGTCCGATTTGCCAACCCAGCTCTACTACCACTCCTCCATTGCGGAGACGCGGCGGAGCGCGTCTCTGCGGCAACTCTTACGGATTCGCGGTTACGTCGTCTTGCACCTGCAACTCGTCGAGCATATCGAAATCGGCGTACAAGTCGTGATTACTATCTAGCGCCTGTAGATCGCCAACCGCTGTTCCCGGCTGCACCGGCAGACTCGGAGCTGGCGGCCTGGTTTGAATGGATCCCATCTCAACCAAATACGACTTGTTGCTGAGACCAATAGTCAGCGCACCGGCAAAAAGCACTGCAGCCATCGAAATAGCCCAAGCCGGCCGCCGCAGCCAATGAAACCACCCAGCCTGCGGACGCGCCATTTCCTCGCGCAAGCGCGCCTGCATGCGAGTATCAAAATACGGAGACGGCTCGGGCGCCTGCCACTCTTCGAGCAGCGCCATCGTCTTCTGCAATTCGCCGAGTTCCCTAGCACAGTCTTTACAGGATGCGATGTGTTTCTCAACCTCCGGCGGTGTGGTAGCGTCCATGCCAGCGGCCAGGTCCGGCAACAGTTCGCGAATTTCTTTGCAATTCATACTGCGTTCCTCTACTTCCCCGAAACAAATTCTTTCAACTGCTCGCGCAACGTTTCGTAGGCGCGAAACAGCAACGACTTGGTGGCAGACTCACTCAGCTTCAGGACGCCCGCAATCTCGCGGTAATCCATCTGCTGATACTTATGCATAATGACGGCGAGGCGCTGCCGTTCGGGCAGCGCATTTACTTTGCTGCGGATCGCGGCCAGCCGCTCCCGCTTCATCATCTGCTCTTCGACCGTGAGCGACTCGTCGGCCAGATCGGGCGTCGTTCCCGTATCCTGATCGGACTCGTCAAGGCGAACCGTATTCTCCGGACGCTCATGGCGCGTGTCGCGGGCATGATTCACCGCCAGGTTGGTCGCAATGCGATAGAGCCAGGTCGTAAACTTGGCGCTCGGCTCATAAGTGGCGCGGGACCGGTACACGCGCAAAAACACTTCCTGCGCCAATTCTTCTGCCGTCGACGGATTGTGGCAGAAGCGATACATGAACCCCACCATCGGCCGACGATATTTTTGCACGAGACCAGCAAACGCAGCCTCGTCGCCCGTCTTGACTCGCAGCATCAGGTCCACGTCGGAGCCTGGCTCGGCGGAAGTCGCAGCGCTTGCAGGCGAAGACTGGGAGAGCGCAGCTCCCGGCGGAGTTCCTCGAAAGTTCGGCAGCCCGCCACTCAGCAGTCCCCGATCGATGGCCACACTGCTCACACTGTTAGGAACCCCGCGCTGCGGAGAAAGTTGCGCGTCCTCGGGCGTAGAGGAACGCGTGGAAGTGTTTTCCCCTGAATCGCTTACGGGCTTACCCTCGGGAGTGTCGGAAGCAGCCATGAAAGGGCGTTAAAAAGAGGCTATCGGGAGCGGTGAATGCGGTCAAGAGGCTGGGCGATGCCGAAGGCCAAGCACCAGAGGAGGGCCTAGCCGCGTCAGGCGGCCTTGTTTTCGGCGGGCCGGTTTTCCCGGATCCTTTTCGAGAGTAGCTCTTTGGCCTTTTCCAGTTCGGCCCGGCGCTTTCCGCTCAGGCCGCGCCCCGCTCGATTGATGAAGTAGTTGAGCATCCGCATGCCCGACGCCGGACCTTTTGGTGAGACCTTCTTTGACGCCAGCGAGCGGGCAATCACGGCAGCCCTTTTCGTAAACAGCCCGGCTGGCGGGTGAGTCGAATCGGTCGTCACTCCCGCCACCCACCGCTTCTTGCTCTTCTTTTTCGCGTTGTTCTTCGCGTTCTGCTTCTTATCAGCCATAAATCATCGCACCGGCAAGCGACTACAAACAGAGTCTGCTATTGCGATGATTTAGCCGCCATTGTGGCTCGCGCCTGAAGCACCTTCGATTCAATGTTTTCTGCATTCTTCAGGTGATCGCGTAGCGTTGGCAACAGCTGCATAGCGAAGCTCTTCAGGGACGCATCGCGTCCGGTGCTGCTTTCCGTTCGGAAAGCGGCCACATCGGCCTTATGATTTTTCACCATATCCCTCACGTAGGCCTTATCAAACTGGTCGCCCGCAAGCTTCGCAAGCCGCTCTTTCGTCGCTTCATCCTTGGCACTGAGATGCTGAGGCAAGTTAACCCCTAGCGCGCTGGCGACTTGTTTCAAATTGTTATTCGCCTTGCTGTGATCGTCAATCATTCGCTGCCCGAATTGTTTCACATCATCGCTGTACGCTTTTTGCACAGCCAGCTTGCCGAATTCCACTTCGGCCATGCCTCCCTCCGCCGCTTCTTTGATAAATCTCTGATCGTTGGCGGTAAGTCTTGAGCTGGTCCCCATAGACGAACCCGAGCCCATCGAATTCGGATTCTGTTGCGCAGCCGCAAAGGTCATTAATAATCCCGCTACTGCCAGGCATATTAAAGGTCGATAAAAACTTCTTGTCATATTGACTCCTTACTGCTCGTGAATTCATCTACAAGACTAGGCAGGGCATCAGATTGCGACAATCAGGACTTATCCGCATTTCTCGGGCTTATAGTCTGTATCGGCGCGCAACCGGATGCGACTCGACGGTTCCGATTCGTCCTGAGATGCCGCGCCCATAAGGCCCTAGAAGGAATAAACTAAGTTTGATTAAAGTTGCAGATTCATCTTGGAGGTCACTATGGCCACGAAAAAAGTATCGGCAAGTTTGGCAGGCACTGTCTCACTAGGCGGCAAAGCCCCAGTCCATCGCCTAGGCTTCGGAGCCATGCGCGTAACCGGCAAAGGAATATGGGGTCCTCCCAAGGATCGCAAAGGCGCGCTAGCGGTTCTGCGGCACGCCGTAGAACTCGGCGTCAACTTCATCGACACGGCCGACTCCTACGGCCCGAACGTAAGTGAAGAACTGATCGCCGAAGCGCTATCGCCTTATCCCAAAGATCTTATTGTCGCCACCAAAGGCGGATGGCATCGTCCGGGGCCCGATTAATGGACCCACGACGCGTCACCAGCACACTTGCGCCAGGCGATCGAAGGCAGTCTCAAGCGACTGCGCCTCGAGCGCATCGATGTCTACCAGTTGCACGCGCCCGACCCGGTGACGCCTTTCGAGGCGTCGGTGGAAACTCTGGCCGATTTACAGCGCCAAGGCAAGATTCGATTCGTCGGCCTCTCGAACGTCACGCAGGAGCACATCGAACGCGCACGCAAGATCGTCCCCATCGTCTCTGTGCAGAACCGCTACAGCTTCGCCGACCGTGAATGGGATTATGTCGTCGACTATTGTGAGCGCAATAGCATTGCATTCATCCCCTGTTCCCACTGGGAGCCGGCAAACTGGCCGGCGAGATTCTCGACCGCGTGGCGAAAAAGGAACAAAGATCGCCCAACCAAGTCGCGCTAGCCTGGCTGCTGCAACGCTCGCCCATCATGCTGCCGATTCCAGGAACGTCCTCGATCGAGCATTTGGAAGAAAACATCGCGGCAGCTTCGTTGCATTTAGCAAAAGAAGAATATGCGGAACTGTCCGGCGCTCACAGGATGGTGGCGTAGCTTGCTTTGAAGGGGCACGGCTTCGGCCGTGCCGCAACTTTCATAAAATCAATCGCGGCTTTTCAGTTTGCTGAAAAACCTGACTTTGTCTCTGCTTTTGGGTGGCGCAGCGGTTCACCGCTGCGATAAGAAATCCGTTATCAGTCCGGCTTCAGCCGCTGAGGCTATGCTGCCGCGAGAGAAACACTTCTTTCGCAACCTCTTCGGCCGTTCCGCAAATTTCGTGAAATCGATCGCGGCTTTTAGCTGCCGACGCGAGTATGTCTTTCAAACTGCGACCCCACCACCATCCCGCAAAGGTTGACGGAAACGGCGGCAACTGTTTGAATAAAAACGTTGGGCGCATAACTCAGCGGTAGAGTGCCATCCTCACACGGTGGAAGTCGTAGGTTCAAATCCTACTGCGCCCACCATCTTTAATCTCCGCATTAGAACCTTTACCGGCGCCGAGTCCTAACCGACGACGAACTTCACCAAGTCGGGACTTCCTCAAGGGTTGCAAAGGCGGTCGGGCAATGAACGTCGAGGCCCACCCGCATGATGACCCCACAAGCTCGCGGGTACGTGGTCGATATTGCTCAGACCAAAATGATCGGATTCGCTACAGTCGCTCTTAGGGGTACGTCGATGACCGCCCCAATGATAGAGAGGATTATCTATGACCGGATTTAAGTTGTTTGCATTAGCTGCGGTTGCTGGAATCTGCTTGATGGCAACTGCTCCCAAAACACAGGCTCAGGTAGCCGTCAGCGTCGGAGTCGCGCCCGAATGTCCCTACGGTTACTACGATGTCGCGCCTTACAACTGCGCCCCCTACGGCTACTACAGTTCGGAATGGTTTACGGGCGGCGCCTTTGTTGGCGTTGGTCCGTGGTTTCATGGCTCTGAAGGCTTCCAAGGACACGTAAATAACCGTTTACACCCTGAGCATGGCTATAACGGCCCAACGCCAAACCGTGGCGACAAAGCCGAGCCGGGAAATCGTGTCGATAAGGTTGCCAACTTCAAAGGAAACGAAGTGCGCGATGGACGCGGTCACACCGTTGGAGAAAAGCGCTAACCCGATACCTGTGTCTCAATCGAAAACCTGTAAAAGAAACGGGCAGATGTCCACAAGTTGAAAATTGAAGTGGACACCTGCCCCTGTTTCGCAAGAGCGCAAATCCGTAATTGTGTACCAGGCGATTTTGCAGCAGGCACCAAAAAAGAGGCGGTGTGACTCAACGCCCTCGGAGAGAGGAGCACGCCACACCGCCAGGGAGAGTTACCGTCAGGGTCTCTTGCCCAACAGGCCCCTGCGTATCTCGCCGGAGCTTACCGTGCGGCACTTAATGGTGTCTGTTCAATATTGCTCATTTTGTACGGTAGCGTACAGGGCAACTCGGCGCAGCCTTCCATCTCCGCCTGAAATGCTAAGATTTCGGGCATGCCACTCCGCACCAAGCCAAAGAAGACAGCGCACTCGTCAAAGCACGCGGTGACAAAAGCTCGCGGGCGCAAGGCCGAGGCACGCGCCGCGTCGGAGTTGGTCATCATCACCGGCATGAGCGGATCGGGGAAGGCTTCCGCTCTGAAGGCCTTTGAAGATCTAGGCTATTACTGCGTCGACAACCTGCCCGTGGAACTGATTCCGCGTTTCGCTGAACTGGCCTTGCAGTCGGGAGAAATTCCGCGCACCGCGCTGGTCGTGGATGTCCGCGAAGGGTCGCAACTGGAGAAGCTGCCCGCAATCCTGAAGTCGGTGAAACACACGATTCCGACAAAAGTAATTTTTCTCGAAGCAAGCGATGCGGCATTGCTGCGGCGTTTCAGCGAAACGCGCCGGCCGCATCCGCTGGGAACGGGCACGACCGTGCGCGCATCGCTAGGCGCTGAACGCCGCCATCTCAAGGCGATCCGCAGGCTCGCTGACCTCGTCATCGACACTTCGAAATTCAATGTCCACGAATTGCGCGCGCACCTGACGGATCGCTTCAAACAGCACTCCGGCAGCCAGCAGACGATACTCGTCTCCTGCGTGAGTTTTGGTTATAAACACGGATTGCCCGACGACGCCGATCTCGTCTTCGATGTTCGCTTTCTGCCCAATCCACATTTCGTGCCGGAGTTTCGCGCGCTCACCGGACGGCATCCGCGCGTCGCCAAGTACATTCGGTCGTTTCCGCAGACGCAAGAGTTCATCAATCGCATCTCCGCGCTGCTGGTGTATCTGTTGCCCCATTACATTCGCGAAGGCAAGAGCTACCTGACGATCAGCTTCGGATGCACGGGCGGACAGCATCGCTCGGTGATGATCGCCGAAGATGTAAGTAAGCGCCTTCGGAAGGCGGGGTACAAAGTAAAGGTCGTGCATCGCGACAGCCCGAGGTAACAAACGCTGATCGCTTTCGATTCGGCGCGCTTGGGATCGGTCCGAGGCCGGGCCGGTATCCCACTACGCATGTAGAATTGAGCGGTACACGCATGGCAACCTCGTCAGTGGCGGGCGCGAAGAGCGAAGGAGCATCCGTACAGTCCCATCCACCGCGTCCAATCAGACGCCTGCTGCACTACGTTCTGCCGTACTGGTGGCCGCTTCTGGCGTCTGTAACACTGATGGCGCTGGTGGGACTGCTCGACGCCGGCCGCGTTCTACTCATTGGCCCGATCTTTGATCGCGTGTTGAATCCCGGGTCGCAGGGCAGAACCATGCAGTTGTTCCGGCTGCCCGGCACAGGTCGTTTTCTCGACCTCCAGCAACTGATTCCCTCGCACTTTCAAAATCCATGGACCATGGTGGCCTTCGCGCTTGTCGCCGCAACCGTGTTGAAAGGCATCTTCGATTATGCCGGCACCTACCTCGTCAACTACGCCGGATTTGGCATGATCACGGACCTTCGCGATAACTTATATAACGCAATCCTGCGCAGTTCGGCGGCGTTTTTCACCAGGCACACCACCGGCACGCTCCTATCGACCATCGTCAACGATATCGAGAAGGTTCAGTTCGCGATGTCGAGCGTGCTGGCGGAATTCCTGCAACAGTTCTTCACATTTTTATTTACCGCGGCAGTGGTGATTTTATTGGGCGGGAAACTGGCGTGGGTGCTGCTGCTGTTCGTGCCCGTGATTTTATATTCGTCGAAAAAAATCGGCCGCCAAGTGCGCACGACCACGCGGGGCGGACAGGACAAGCTCGCCGAAATCCAGAACATTCTTCACGAAACAATTACCGGCAACCGAATCGTCAAAGCGTTTGGCATGGAGAACTGGGAGATGGAGCGCTTCCGCGCCGCGGCGCGACGGCTCTTCCGTGCGAATCTCCGACTGGTGGCGGCCTTCGCGATCAGTTCTCCCCTGATGGATGTTCTTGGCTCAGTGGCCATCGCTCTCTTGCTCCTGATGGGCCGGAACCAGATTAACCACCATATTTTTACCGCGGGAACATTTCTGGCATTCATCGTGGCGGTATTCAAACTTTACGATCCAGTGCGCAAGTTCGCGCAGTTCAATAATAATTTTCAGCAAGCGGTCGGAGCCTCGTCGGAAATTTTCCGTTTCATGGATATGGAAGACGAGGTGAGGCAAAAGCCGGGCGCGAAGCGGATGGGAAAATTTGTGCGGGCAATTCGATTCGAAGATGTTTCGTTTTCCTATGAAAATGCAGAAGATTCTCCCGTCGTCCTGCATGACATCAATCTCGAAGTAAAGGCAGGCGAAGTGTTAGCGGTAGTGGGATCGAGCGGCGCGGGCAAGAGCACTCTGGTGCACCTCATCCCGCGCTTTTTTGACGCGAGCGGCGGCCGCCTTCTGATTGATGATCATGACGTGCGCGAAGTGACGCTTGATTCGCTGCGCTCGCAGATCGGAATCGTGACGCAGGACACCGTTTTGTTCAACGATACGGTACGAAACAATATCGCTTACGGCCAGCCGCACGTATCCCAGAAGCGAGTAGAAGAAGCGGCCCGGGCCGCGCGGGCGCATGAGTTCATTCGTGGCCTTCCCGAGGGCTATAACACGATGATCGGCGAGCGCGGCGTGCGGCTTTCGGGCGGCGAGCGGCAGCGTATCGCGATTGCGCGCGCAATTCTGAGAAACGCCCCAATTCTGATTCTGGATGAAGCGACGTCCGCGCTCGACAGCGAGTCGGAGTCCCTTGTCCAATCGGCACTGCAAAATTTGATGACTGGGCGTACTGTGTTTGTAATCGCTCACCGGCTCTCGACCGTGCGGCGAGCGGATCGCATCGTCGTCCTCGAAAATGGAACGATCAGCGATATCGGCGCCCACGAAGAATTGATGCAAAAGTTGGGCACGTATCGGCGGCTGTACGAGTTACAGTTTGCCGAAGCGTAAGAAGAAAGTTTCAGAGTTTCAGAGTTTCAAGGTTTTAAGGTAAAAAGTCCGATAAGGGCAAACGTAGCTTAGTTGCCAGTTTTGCACCTTGAAACCTTGCAACTCTGAAACCTTTGAAACCTGGCACTTATGACTCTTCGCTCCATGACGGGATTCGCGCAGGTAAGAGGGCAGGTCAACGCCCAACTGGCGTTTGCGCTGTCGCTGAAATCCGTGAATCATCGCTTTCTCGACCTTCACTTTCGCCTCCCCTCCGATACCGACGCGCTCGAGATGAAGCTGCGCCGCATGCTCAAAGAGAAAATGGCGCGCGGCCATGTGGAAGTGATTCTGAACCTCGACCGCTCGGCCACGAACGGAGTCGCGCTCAACCGGCAACTGATCGGCGGCTACGTGCAGGCGTTCCGCGCGGCAGCCGACGAATTTGGGGTGGAAGGCGAGCCCGATCTGAATGTGGTTTTGCGAATGCCGGGTGCGATGGATGCCGGCGCCGAGAAATCCGGAGACGAACTGGAAGCAGCGGTGATGGAGCGAGTTGAGGAAGCGCTTTTCCGACTGAATGAAATGCGCGAACAGGAAGGCCGCAGCATCAGCACAGAGTTGCGCGCGCGCATGGCAAGTCTCGCGAAAGCCGCGGCCGGGGTCGACGCGCATCGCGCTACTATTCTGCGCAGTTATTCGGAGCGTTTGCAGGCGCGCATGGCGGAACTTTTCGGCGCGCAGGTCGACAAAGAACGGATTTTGCAGGAAGTTGCCTTGCTGGTCGACCGCAGCGACATCCAGGAAGAACTGGTCCGCCTGAATGCGCACGTGAAGCATTTTCTCGGCCTCCTCGACCAGGGCGGCGAGGTCGGCAAGAAAATGGACTTCCTGTTACAAGAGATGAATCGCGAAGCCAATACAATGCTTTCGAAAACCTCGGGCCTGGCGGGCGAGGCATTGAAAGTCACGGAAATGGGCCTGCTGATGAAGTCAGAAATCGAAAAATCGCGAGAGCAGGTACAGAACCTCGAATGAGTATCGTCTATATCGTTTCGGCGCCTTCCGGTTCGGGCAAGTCGACGCTGGTGGCCGAACTGCTCAAGACGGTTCGCAAGCTGGACTTCTCCATTTCTTACACCACGCGTCCCCCGCGACGAACCGAACAGAATCGCAAGGAATATTTTTTCGTCTCCCGCGAAGAGTTTGCGGCCATGATCGCCGCCGATGAGTTTCTGGAATACGCCGACGTCTTCGGAAACTGTTACGGGACGGCTCGGCGCTTTCTGCGCGAGGCCGAACAGCATGGAAATGACCTGCTTCTCGATATCGATGTGCAGGGGGCGGAACAGATCCAGCAGAAGATTCCAGACGCTGTGAGCATCTTTATTCTTCCACCGGACTGGCAGACCTTGGAGAGCCGGCTACGCAATCGGGGCTCGGACTCGGAGGAGGTTATCCGTCGCCGGTTGGACACGGCCCGACGAGAGATTGAGAATTACTCGAAATACGACTACATTCTAGTAAACAACCTGCTGGAGCAGTCCTGCGACCAACTGAAGGATATAGTGTTGGCCGAACGGCTATTGCGCAGCGGGGCGCGACCTAGCGGTGAAGAAGCAACACAAGTGGCCACCGCACAAGCTTGCCGTCTAGATCAGGCACGCGAAAGAGTGCAGCCGATTTTGGCTTCATTTCACCTGCAGACCGCAAAAGGCACGTGAGTTCTTGGGAGAGAGAGTATGAAGCTCGTAGAGGGATTCGACAGCAACTATCGTTACATTCTGGTAGCGGCGCGGCGGGCACGGCAACTGCAAGGCGGCGCACCGCCAGTGATCGATACCGGCTCGCGCAAACCTTGCCGCATCGCCCAGGATGAAATCAAAGCCGGCAAGGTCAAATGGCTGATTCCGGAGCTTCCGAAATTAGCCGTGGTGGCCGCTACCGAGAACCTGAACAAGGTCTTCGCAGAAGACGCGTAGCTTTGGATGGCGCAGCGCTTAAGCGCTGCGATTCGCGGACTGGCTGGTATCCGGCTTCAGCCGCTGCGGTTCACGTGCTGCGGAGGCGTGTGAATCTCGCTTCAGGCGGCCGCATCAACTCTGTAGGCGTGCTGGATTTCTGAATCCTTGGCCGCCTGCTTCCTCCTATGAAAATCGCACTCGGCGTGTCCGGTGGCATTGCAGCGTATAAGGCGGCGGAAATCGTGCGCCTTCTGCAAGACCGCGGCATTCGCGTGCAAGTAGTAATGACGGCGGCAGCGCAGGAGTTTGTTCGCCCGCTGACCTTCGCCGCCCTCTCCGGCGAAAAAGTAATCATCGACATGTTCGGCTCCGCTCACGGAGACGCGCCAGCCAATGTCGAATCGGCCATCGAACACATTGCGATTGCCCAGGCCATCGATGCACTCGTGGTGGTTCCGGCCACGGCAGATGTTCTAGCGCGCTTCGCGCAAGGAATTGCCAACGACTTTCTAAGCACCCTTTATCTCGCAACGACCGCGCCGGTCGTAGTGGCTCCCGCCATGAACGTCAACATGTGGAATCACGCCGCCACTCAGGCGAATCTCGAAATTCTGCGCAAGCGCGGCGTCCGCATCGTCCAACCCGGCGAAGGCTATCTAGCCTGCGGCATGACCGGCGCCGGCCGCCTGGCCGAGAACGAAGCCATCATAGCCGCCGTCATGGAAGTGCTAGGCGCCTCGCAGGGTCTCGCCGGCGAAACCGTGCTGGTGACGGCGGGCCCGACGCGGGAGAAGATCGATCCCGTCCGATATCTAACCAACCGATCCAGCGGCCGCATGGGCTACGCCGTTGCAGAAGCGGCTTTGCGCCGCGGAGCGCGTGTGCTGCTGGTAAGCGGACCGACCGCGATTGCTGCTCCATGTGCGGCCGAACTAACCCAAGTGGAGACTGCAGAAGAGATGCTGGCAGCCGTTTTGAAACTGCTGCCCGAAGCCACAGTAGTAATCAAAACTGCGGCCGTGGCCGACTTCCGACCCAAAGCGGCAGTGGCACAAAAGATCAAGCGCAAGGGCGAGACCACGCTGGAACTCGAACCAACAACCGACATTCTGGCGGAAGTGGCGCGCCGTAAGACGACCCAGATCGTAGTTGGTTTTGCCGCCGAAACCGAAAACGTACTGGAAAACGCGCGCAAGAAACTGGCGTCGAAATCGCTAGACGCAATTGTAGTCAATGACGTTTCCCGCGAGGGCGTCGGATTTGACTCCGACCGCAACGCAGTCACGATCATTTCGTCAAGCGAAGTAATCGAGGTTCCCGAAACCTCGAAGTGGGAAGTCGCGCACCGCGTACTCGATCAGGTCGTAAAGCTCCGCAAGCGTAGCGCTGTGCCTGTTCGCTGACCGATCCTTTTTCATCAGAGAAAAAAGCTTTTTCTTTTCTCCGTGCCGGAGCCTGCCCTGAGCGCAGTCGAAGGGTGTCTCCGTGGTGAAAAGTTGCTATCCTTATCCGCAATGCTCCCTACTCTAGACCCTGAACTTCGCCGCGCCCTAGCCACGCGCATTCGCTACTACAACGAAATGGGGATCTACGATTTTTACCGGCGTCCATTGTCGGAGCGCGGCGGCGAAGTTGCGACGAGCATTTCCGCCGACGAAGAAGCAATCAACATTTCGGAGCACGCATCTGACCCACACCCACCTGATCCAGGAGAAGAGATGAGTCCACGCAAGGCCACAGCGGTCGCGGTTCCGCGCGAGGTTGAAGAAAATGTTCTCCACGTAATCGCGCTGAAGCCCGAGCAGAGCGTTAGCGACCCGGTAAAAGCGCTGAAGATCATCCGCGAAGACCTGGGCGACTGCAAGCGTTGCGTGCTCCACAAACAAGGACGAAAGCAAATTGTATTTGGCGTGGGAAATCCAAATGCCGAACTGATGTTCGTCGGCGAGGGGCCGGGCGCCGATGAAGACGAAAAGGGCGAGCCCTTCGTGGGTCGCGCCGGTCAACTGCTCAACAACATGATCAAAGCCATGGGCATTGAGCGCGAGCAGATCTACATCGCCAACATCGTGAAATGCCGTCCTCCCGGCAATCGCACGCCCGAGCGCGACGAGTGCGACACGTGTTCGCCGTTCCTGATGCGCCAGATTGCCGTCGTCAAGCCAAAAGTAATCGTCGCTCTCGGAGCCACTGCCGCCAAGACTCTGCTGGCGATGAACTCCTCGATGATGCAATTGCGCGGACGTTTCTATGACTTCAAGCCGACAGGCATCCGCAGCAATGATCCCAATTGGAATGGATGCAAGCTCGCAGTCACCTACCATCCTGCGTTTCTTTTGCGCGATCCGCGCCAAAAGGGCGAAGCGTGGAAAGATTTGCAGATGGTGATGAAAGAGTTGGGAATGAAGGCGCCAGCAAAGAATAACTAGTAGCGATTCCTAAGCGACCTCGTATGAACGTCAACCCGATCAGCAAAGCGACCGCGGAACACTACACCTGGGGCAATGCCTGCGATGGCTGGCACCTCGTAAAGAATCCGCAACTGAGTGTCATTCAGGAGCGCATGCCGGCGGGCGCAGCCGAGGTTCGCCACTTCCACCATCACGCGCAACAGTTCTTCTACGTGCTCGCGGGCGAGGCCGCCATGGAAGTCGATGGTCGAACGATGATTCTAAGCGCCGGCGAAGGGATTTGGATTCCTGCGGGAACCCCGCACCAGATGAGAAATGACTCGGGTGATGAAGTTCACTTTCTGGTCATCTCGCATCCGCCATCGCATGGGGATCGGCAGGACGCGTAGAGCGATACTCTAATGCGCGCCGGCCACCGTAGCCTCATGCGCAGCCTTGCGCGGCCGAATTCCTTTGCCGACGCCGCTAGCCTCCGCCATTCTCAGATCGTAATCGTTCTGAAGATTCAGCCAGAATTGGGCAGGCAGGCCAAAGTACTTCCCCAGAAGAATGGCAGTGTCGGCGCTGATGGCCCGGTCTCCCCGGACAACCTCATAGATACCGAGAAAATTGAGAGCTTTTGCCAGTGCATAGGCGCTCAGGTCCATAGGCTCCATGAATTCAGTCTTAAGAATTTCCCCCGGGTGAACCGCAAATACCTTCTTTGACTTGGCCATACTGTCTCCGTTTTTCAGTGGTAGTCGACGATTTCAACCTCGAAAGCGTTTCCGCCTCGCCACACGAAACACACGCGATATTGATCGTTGATTCGAATGCTGTGTTGCCCCGCCCGTTTCCCGCGAAGCGCTTCCAGTTGACTTCCTGGCGGCACCTTTAAGTTGTCAAACGTGACCGACGCATTCAAAATTGCAAGCTTCTTGAATGCCCGCATTTGCAGATCCGCGGGAAGGCGTCGGCTTTTGCCCGACTGCCAGAGCCTTTCAGTTTCCTTGTCGCGGAAACTTACGATCATTTTACCTATACTAACGCGATGCAATACTAATGTCAAACGTTAGTAGAAAGAAATGCGATAGGATTGATAGTTCCTCCCCCATGCCCCTCTTCTGCGACGTTGCTCTCGCCGTGCCGCTCGACATGCCGTTCACCTACTCCATTCCTCCTGGCATGGAGCCAGTCGTGGGCGGACGCGTGCTCGTGCCCTTCCGGCAGCAGCGGCTGTCGGGCATTGTGGTCGAGCTGCATGATCGTCCGCCGCAAGTTAAAACCAAGAAGGTAATCGAAGCGCTCGACCTTTCGCCCGTTCTCGACGAGCAACTCCTAAAACTTGGGAAGTGGATTGCCGACTATTATCTCGCGCCGCTCGGCGAAGTATTTCGCACCATGCTGCCGCTCTCCGCCGAGTTCAAGCGCTCGATCGTCTATCGCATCACCGATCAGGGGCGGATGGCGCTGCATCTGGCGGGGATGTCAGGCTCTCCAGCGCAGTCGAAGCGGACACCAGACGAGCAGCTCGTCGAATTTCGCGTCCTCGATTATCTGGCGGAACGTGAGGGCATAAGCGAAGCCAGTTTGCGCGGCACGGCGCGGGTGTCAAAGGCGCTACTAAGCGGCATGGTGCGCAAGAAATGGATCACCCGCCAGGATGTATCGGCGGCGCGCGACGCGACACGCCTAGTAAAAGTCGCAGTGCTGATTGGCGCAGAAGAGTCAATACGGGACGTGCCGCAGGCCACGAACCACAGGAAAGCGCGCTCTGATAGAAAGCTTAACGAAAACCAGCGAACTCTGATCGAGACACTTGCCGCATCGGGCGGACGCTTGCCGGTCGAGGCCTTGCGCGACTTGGATGTCCCGCCCACAACCCTCGGCACGCTGGTGCGTCGCGGCTTGGTTGAACTGGTCGATGAGCCGCAAAGTTTTACCACCTCGAAGCTCAAGCCCCGCCAGTCTCCGTTTGAGTTCGAGTTCAGCATCGCGCAAAAAGCAGCGCTCGCAAAAATTGGCGAAGCAGTAGCATCGCGCAAGTTTGGCGGCCTGCTGCTACATGGCATCACCGGCTCGGGAAAGACGGCGGTCTATCTCGCGTGCATGCGCCAGGTGCTGGAGCAGGGCCGCTCCTCGATCCTGCTCGTTCCTGAAATTGGCCTGACTCCGGCGGTCGCCGCCGACCTTCATCAGGTGTTCGGCGACGAGGTTGCCATCTTGCATTCCGGGCTGACGAATGCGGAGCGCGCCGAACAATGGCATCGCATTCGCCGTGGCGAGGCGCGAGTCGTGGCAGGCACGCGGTCGGCTGTGTTTGCCCCGGTCAGCGATCTCGCTCTGATCATCGTCGACGAGGAGCAGGATTCGTCGTACAAGCAAGAGGAGACGCCACGTTACCACGCGCGCGATGTGGCAGTGATGCGAGCGAAAATGGCGGCAGCGGTAGTAGTCCTCGGTTCGGCCACGCCATCGCTCGAATCCTATTACAACGCGAAGAAACATAAGTATGCCCTGGTCGAATTGCCCGATCGCGTCGAGAAGCGTCCGCTGCCCGAAGTCGAGATTGTCGACATGCGGCAGGAATTTCAAGAGACAGGCCAGGAGCAGGTGATCTCGCGCAAACTGGCCGAAGAAATTCGCGAGCGCCTCGAAAAAAAAGAGCAGGTCATGGTGCTCCTCAACCGCCGCGGATATTCTCCCGTGGTCTTTTGCCGTGCCTGCGGCAAGACGCTGCAATGCAAGAATTGCGCCGTCTCCATGACCCACCACAAGCGCGAGCGCAAAATGGAATGCCACTACTGCGGCCACGTCGAGCGCATCCCCGACAAGTGCGCACACTGTGGCAGCGAATACGTGTACTTCGTCGGGACAGGATCGGAGAAGCTGGAAGAACTACTCCACGGCATGTTTCCGCAAGCGCGCATCGGCCGTCTCGATCGCGATACCGTGCGCGGCCGCGAAGATTTCGAACATGCGCTGAACGCGCTGAACGAAGGCGTTCTCGACATGCTGGTCGGCACCCAGATGATCGCGAAAGGCCATGACATCCACGGCGTCACGCTAGTCGGTGTGGTCGGAGCCGACATGGCCCTCGGCCTGCCCGATTTTCGCGCGGCAGAGAGAACCTTTCAATTACTGACGCAAGTGGCCGGACGCGCCGGACGCGGACAGTCTCCAGGAAAAGTTATTCTGCAGACTTATTTTCAAGATCACTACGCGGTGCAATTCGCAGCGCACCACGACTTCGCCGGCTTCTATGAAAAAGAGCTGCAATTCCGTGCCTGGATGCACTATCCGCCTTACTCCGCGATTGCGAATGTGCTTGTCCGCTCCGAGAAATTAGACGAAGCGCTGACGTGGTCGGGCGAACTGGGGCGCTGGTTTGAGAAGACGAGGCATGAAGGTATTCGCGTGCTCGGCCCGGCAGCCGCTCCAATCACGCGCCTGAAGCGCGATTACCGCTATCACTTCATTCTGAAGTCCCCCAGCCGCGAGAAGATGAATGCGCTGTTGCGAGCGATGCTGGCCGAAGCGGCAGCGCGAAAAATTCCACGAACGCAGGTGATTGTGGATGTGGACGCGGTGTGGTTGATGTGAAGCGTTGTTAGTCGTTCGTCGCTAGTCGTTCGCGGATCGCGAAAACGCTCAGATTCTAGACCGCGCCAAGAGTCATTTGTGATGTAACAGATGCCGAATCCCTTCGCGAATATCGTGCACCGTGTCACGACTCCCATCGCGAATGTCTGGCCACACTTCTCGACCAGAACTGTGCGTAAAAGGTGCGGGCGTGAAAGTGATTACCAGCATCAGCGCGGCGCAGAGAGCGAGAACACGGCGCTTTCCGGTCACAGCGGGACAACGCGGGACGCGCGGATGTCTCCACGTCACTGCCAGCAGCACGGCCCATAGAAACCAGCCCGTCCAGAGATATTTCCCGAAGGGTACAAGCGCTAGCACCGTCAGCAGTGAGATCCAACGATGCAGCCGAGGCGAGATCGAAAAAACGATGTGGCCGCCATCGAGCTGGCCTCCGGGCAAGAGGTTGAGCGCAGTTGCAAACATTCCTACCCACGCCGCCGCGGCGATCGGATGCATCAAGAGCGCCGAGGGGGCGACGCCGATATGCAACAGGCGCGCCGCCATGTAGAACACCAGCGGGAATCCGAGTTGAATCTCTGAGGCTGCGGGATGAGCGATGGGATGCGAAAGTGAGAGCCCGTATAGCAATGCGACGCAGGCCGGAATAAAACCGGCGATCGGCCCGGCGATCCCAATGTCGAAAAGCACTGCGCGCGACGGGATCGGGCTCTTGATGCGTATGAACGCTCCCAGCGTTCCGATCAGGCTGGGGAACGGCACAAAGAACGGCGGTGTCACGTGGACGCGGTAGTGCCGCGCATAGAGATAGTGCCCCATCTCGTGCGCGAACAGGATGAACATCAGCGTCAGCGAGAACGGTAGGCCCATCAGCAGGTTTGCCGGATGTTGGATGATCCAGCCAATAGGAAACAACGAGAGCGTATCGTCATTCAGAGAAAAAACCGGCAGGTGGCGCAGGAAGTTGACCTGCATGCGCGCCCCGACGACAAGCGTGCTGAACATGGTCAGCACCAAAAACAACACGTAAAGCCACCAGCGCGTCCGCGGCGCCGGAACGACCCACACAGCGGGCTGAGGCTTCGGCTCCCATTCGATGGCGGTCGGAGAAGTGTAAGTTGGTTCGGACATTCGGGGCCTGTCTAAATATTACCTGCAAAGGCCCCGAGTGAGGTGAGGTCAGAGGTGAGAGGTCAGATTGCAGAGGTAAAAAAACGTTGCGCTCCTACCTCTGCAATTGCATCAGTCAATCGACTGCAGTTCTTTGCCAGGTTTGAAGCGCACGGCCTTCCCCGGAGGGATGGAAACCTCGGCTCCTGTGCGTGGATTCCGTCCGATGCCCGTCTTGCGCGGACGCACATTAAACACGCCAAATCCGCGCAACTCGATGCGGTCACCGGTCGAGAGCGCCTTCTTCATGCTCTCAAAAACCGTCTCGACGGCGAGCTCCGCCTTGGTTTTGGTGATCCCGGTGCGGTTGACCACTTCATTGATGATGTCCAGCTTAATCACGCGCCGTCTCCCGTCGTCCCCGGATTTGCATGCCTCAAGTTATTGATGCTAAGGGGGATAGAGCGGATTGTCAACCGGGGAGTATTAGATAGTGGATTCCCCTACATATGGTTGATGGCAAATTGACAGGTTCCCCCCTGCCGTTTACTCTGAGGTGCGCCTGTCAGCGAAGTAATTAGGAAGCGCCGCATTATGAGCATCGTCCCGCTTAGGCTCGGGGAATCAGTGGTAGACAGCCAAGACAAATTTCAGGCTGGCGGCGGATTTGAGGGCAACGCGTTGCTCGTCTTCAACCTAGACGGGCCTCAACTGGCCGACGTGGCGTCGTCAAATGTGAGCTACGATCTTCGAGTGGGCAGTGAATATAGAGGCCATCGCGATGCTGAAAAAACGGAGCTCCCGGGCGATGGCGAGATTGTCTTACAACCTGGTAATGCTGTACTCATCCAGTCCGAAGAGGTAGTATTCCTGCCCCGCAAACTGTTCGGCTACGTAGTCCCGAAGGTGACTTTACTCCAGCAGGGAATTTCAAATACGCTTTCGAAAGTCGACCCCGGATACAACGGGCCCCTGATCGTGACCCTTTTCAATTTGGGGAAGAGCGATCTGCGGCTGAGGCGCTACGAACGCTTCTGTTCACTTGTGCTACACACCGTTGCCGAAGGCGCTACTCTCTATAACAAACCGGGGAAGCGGATCACGGGCAATCCGAGGAAACCTTTGTGGCCCACCGCTAAGGACTGGATTGAGGCGAACAAGACGTGGCTAACAATTCTCTCGGGGGGTTTGTGGGGCGCCATCTTTTCGGCATTTGTGTTGATAGCTGTGCACTTTCTGGGATGGTCGCACTAAATGTGCATCTAGATTAATGGAACAAGCATAGGGCCATCCGCAGTGGCATCCGCAATGTCGCCATAAGACTCACGTGCGAATTGCTTGCTCAGTGTCAGACCTTGTTTCTGATAAGAGGACCCTATCGATGCACCATAGACCTTCTCGGGTCTTTGGGCCATTTTGTGGTACACGAGTTTGCCAACTTGTTGTCTGTCCACCAAGAGAATCGGGACTTCATGCGCCCTCACCTCAAGCACTGCCTTTGTGCCCCCCACTCCGTGACCAAAACCGGGATCAAAAAAACCGGCGTAGTGGACTCTGAACTCGCCAAACGAGGGATCAAATGCCACCATTTCTGCCGCATGACTCGGCGGCACGCCGATTCTCTCCCATGATGCCATGATGTAAAACTCGTGGGGTTGCAAGATCAATTCTTTTGCTCTTGGAGTGTGGATTATTTCCCAATAATCCTCGACATCGTAATAATCTCTCTTACTTAAGTCGACTGGCGGGGCATTCTTTTTTGCCCTGTAGGCGATGATTTTCGACCCGTTCCCTTGGAGATCGACGGAGACACTCAGCCCGCGCTGAATTTGAGGCGTAATTGGACCGTCGTTATCTTCATAAACAAGGATTTCTCGTTCAGCCAGCCTAGTCAGCACGCTGTCGTTCGATGGCGGGTTCCCTTTCACGAGTCGTAGCTGGTTCAACTTCATACCCGCTTTAACTACAATCGGAAACGTCCGCGAGACGATTTCCAAATAAAGCGCACCTGTATAGCCCTTCGGGATCCATTCAAACTCGTGGCCAAGGTCAGTGATGAGGCGCGTGAATATGTCTAATCTCCCAATAGTGCTCTTTGGGTTCGCCTTGCCGGAGACATCTCTTGGCAGCGCCAAACTCTCTACTAGAGGAACAATAAATACGGAATTCGCAGCAAATACTGCTGGCTCGGTTAGATCCACTTTTCTAATCAGCAGATCTCTAATTTTGGAATCGACGGCGCAGTTGCCGGGTAGGAAACTGGCACGAACCTGATAGGCCACCTTCCCCAGACGAAGATCAATGCTCGCTGGCTGAATTTGGTCGCCAAGGATCGGCTCTGGGGAAATTATCTTCCCTGCATCCACAAAGCTGGCAAGAGTCTGGGACGGCAAGATCCCAGTTGAGATAGGCTCTGGGACCGGCTGAGAGAACAAGTCTACTTCTTGTGATCTATCGATTTTCACGAGTTTTGATTCCGAGCGAAGGACGCTGCCTTCCCAACCCCTGCAACCAATCCGAATTTGTGATACTCGATGTAGCAGTTCAAGCTGCAAAAACCGCCTTCGCTTTTTTTGCCGCTCCCCACACGCGCACCCTGCGGTATCTCGCGCTTACAGCCGGGGCAAACGTTCTTTTCCCATAAGTCCAACAAATAACTCCGCTCAGATTCAGCCATATTAGATTGCACCGTCCTAATTACGTTGCAGAAGCAAGCATTTTGGTAGCCCATCACGATTTTGCGGGTCCTTCAACGGCACCTCGGTGCACACGGTCGTTCTCAAGTGACCTTTTCGTTTGCTCGAGCGTCTCGGGCAACGGTTCCCCTGTGTGAAACAGGTAGCCCGCGCGCTGCAAATACAATTCTAACGTGTCTACGGCTCTCTCGAAACCGCCCTGTACTTCGACGTACACGGGTACCACGAAGACGCTAGGCAATTGTCCCGGCTCCTCCTACTGCATTTTTGGCTGGTGTGGTCTGTGGAAATAATCGCCAGATGCGACTCGTTGGGATCACTCTATCCGCGATGCGCTCTCGGGTCAATACGTATGGTTGTGAAAAACACGGCCCTTTTGCGGAAATTATTCTGGACTGAGAGGCGTTACCTTTTTCCCGTTCTCGCCTTCCTTGAACATGTACTTGATCGCAGGCCAATAGATCATCAGATTTGCAGCGCCCCTTGCGGTTCAGCGTGGTCGGACATCGACTAAGGACTATCCCGCTCGCGCCCATCCTGCTAGAAAATAATAGTGCCGAACCCTCGCACCGCTCTATCCCTCATCGGGTTCCTGCTCTTCCTCGGCACCCTAATGCTCTACTATCCCGCGCTGCACAACGGATTCGTCAACTACGACGATCCCGACTATGTGACCTCCAATTTCCATGTTCAGCAAGGCCTTACTAAGCAAAGCGTGGCGTGGGCTTTCACTTCCACCGCGGAAGCCAATTGGCATCCGCTGACATGGCTCTCGCACATGCTCGATGTGCGGTTGTTCGGGCTGCGCCCGGCTGGACACCACGCCCAGAGCGTCTTCTGGCACGCCGTCGACGTGGTCTTGCTGTTTCTGCTGCTTGCGAACGCTACAGGATTCGTGGGCCGCAGCGCCATCGTGGCTGCGCTGTTTGCTGTCCATCCGCTGAACGTGGAGTCGGTGGCCTGGGTCGCGGAGCGCAAGAGTGTTCTCTGTACTTTCTTTTTGCTTCTCGCTTTCGCCGCCTATGGCTGGTATGTGAAGAAGCCGCGGGTCAGCCGCTATCTGCTGGTTGCCCTGCTCTTTGCTCTTGGGTTGATGGCAAAGCCTATGGCAATCACGCTCCCGTTTCTGCTCTTGCTGATTGATTTCTGGCCGCTGCAGCGTTTTCCGCAGACGCCACTTTCCGCGCTCGTGCTCGAAAAACTTCCTCTACTCGCACTGTCCGCGGCCAGCGCCGCAATTACAATTTACGCGCAGCGTGCCGGAGGCGCGCTCGGCTCGACCGAACTTTTGCCTCTCGCGATACGCGTCAAAAATGCTATTTACTCCTATTTCGTTTATTTAGATAAGGCGCTCTGGCCGTCGCGCCTCGCCGTTTTTTATCCTCATCCTGAAGGCTCGCTCGCACTCTGGAAGGTGCTGGCTGCAGCCCTCATCCTCATCACGATCACAGCCGTATGCTGGCATTTCCGCGAACGCCGCTATCTACCAGTGGGGTGGCTGTGGTTTCTGGTCGCGCTGGCGCCAGTGATCGGCGTCGTCCAGGTCGGGCGCCAGGCATGGGCGGATCGCTATGCATACCTTCCGCTTTGGGGACTGTTTGTAATTATCGTCTGGCTGCTTTCTGAGGCCGCGCTGCGTATCTCGCTGGGGCGCGCAGCACAGATCGCGATTGCATTGGCCGTGCTCGCCGGTTACGCGCTAACGGCGCACAGCCAGATCACATACTGGCGCGACAGTTACAGCCTGTTTGCCCACGCCATTCAAGTAACCGGCGCGAATCCGATCGCCGAAGGCAATCTCGGATCGGCTCTGATCGAAATGCGCCGCCCGGACCTGGCCGTCCCGCACCTGGAGCGCGCCATCCATCTGATGCCCACCTTCGCGGCTGCTCACTATAACCTGGGCACCCTGTTCCATCGTCAGAATGACCTCGGTCGCGCGCAGCAGGAATACCAACTCGCGCTGATGTATGCAACCGACGAGCGCGAAGCCGCGCAAACGCACAACAATCTGGGCGTGTTATTCAATCAACGAGGGCGGCGTGATGACGCCGAAGCAGAGTTCACGAAAGCGATTGCGCTGAACCCCTATGAGCAGAACAGTCGAATCGGCCGGGGCCTGATCGAACATGAAGAAGGCAAACTAGACGCTGCCTTCCAGGATTTTGAGCAGGCGGCACAAATTGCGCCCTCGCCATTGGCGGCTTACTGGGAAGGCCGAGTTCTAGAAGAAAAAGGACAACTGGCCGCATCGGCGGAGGCGTATCGAATCGCTCTAAAACTCGCGCCCAACTTCGGCGATGCGCGAGCGCGGTTGGACAACGTTGAAAAAGCGGTGAAGTGAAGTTCCAGATTTACGTAAACTAACGGATTTACATGTGGAGAGTGTGCTGCCCTTCTACTTCCGCCCGTTCTCGCCTTCTTTGAACATATACTTGATAGCTGGCTTGTAGATCATCAGATTTGCCGCGCCGCTGCGGTTTAGCTTGATGCAGTTCTTGTCGTACCACTCGATATAGCCGTGGACTTCCTCGCCGTCGCGCAACACCACAACCATTGGGGTCTTCGACTGCATCTGCTTCTGATAATAAAAATTTTCGGCATTCGTCTGTTCTGTGGGCGGCGTCTTCTTGCCGGGCGCGGCAGAGCGATCGCGGTCTCGATCCCGCTCTCTTCTTTCCGCAGGCTGGTGGTTGGGGCCGTGGCTATTATGCCCGTGCTCCGGGCCGCGGGTGAGCGTCGGACGGATGAGCTTACGATTCGCGAAGCTTTCCTGTTCCGCGGTCGGTTCGGATGATATGGAATCTAGTGCATCTTTCAAATGGCACCACCTGCGCGCCGCGCGGGCAGAATCTACCACAACACTTGAGCCTGAAACTAGTGGATCCAGAGGTGTGAACTGAGGCTTACGGTATCACAGCACGCAGGGGATGACAATATTTTGTGCAGTGTCTTTTGTGCAAGTAACAACCTGCAGGCCGTAGCCGATCCTGCCTAGGAAACGCCTTCCAGCGCCGTCGCGAAGGCATCCAGAGAGAGCGAGCGCAGCAGATTGCGGCGCAGGCCGCGTTCGACTTCGCCCAGACCGTTGGCCGCACGCTGGACCCAGTCGAAGTCGGCTGCTTCCGCCATCTTCTTGATTTCGCCCAGAATGTCCGTATTACGGACCAGTTGCGGCGCGCCCGATTGCAGGAACATCAGGTCTTCGAGCAGTGAATAGAGCGTGCGAAGCAGGTTGTAGATTTTCTCGCGTCCGTCGGCGCCGGCTCGGTAGGTCTCCGTGGTTCTAAATAACTCAGTATGATCGCCTCCGCTGAGCGCGGATTTCAGCACAATGAGAGCTTGGCTGCGGGCGGCAACATAACTTTCGATGTCGAAAGTTAAAGCGCGTCCGATTGCGCCCTCGCTGAGACGCGCAACCAGCGCGCGCTGCCGCACATTCCAATCCGGTCGCAGCTTGGCGACACGGCCCTCGATCTCCGAGAAAGGAAGCGCGCCCAGGTTAAAGGTCATGCAGCGCGAACGGATCGTGGGCAGCAATTCCCCGGCGTTTTCGGTGAGCAGAAAAATAGTCGCAAACTCGGGCGGCTCTTCGAGAACCTTAAGCAGTGAGTTGGCGGCCTCTTTCATAAACGCCGAACTCGTAAAAATGTAGACGCGCTCGCGAGCCTCGCCGGGGCGATAGTAAATGGTATCGATCACGTGCCGCACCTGATCGACCTTGATCATCATTTGCGGCGGATCCGGCGGGATGATGAGCACGTCGGGATGAGTCTGGACAAAGAGGCGCGTTTCTTTTTTATCCGTGTCGCGCAGATTTTCGCGAGCCTCGAACGCCTCAGCGAAGCGCGCGTCGAGGTCCGCGGATTGCGCGATGCGGGTGCAGTTTGAACAGTGCCCGCAGAAATCGGGCATGCCGTCGGTGACCGGCTGCTCCAGGCAATTCATGGCCCGCGCGAGCATGAGCGCGAGCGTATATTTCCCCGCCCCCTGCGCGCCCGAAAGAATGACCGCATGCGGCATACGGTTGTGCGCGAGCATCTCGCGCAGGCGATGGATGGTTTCCGGATTACCGGCAAAATCAGAAAAGGGCATGTAGGACGCTGTCGGCTATTCGCTGTTCGCTGTTCGCTGTTCGCTTTCTCCCCATTATCAGAGTACGAATCGCGAACGACGAATAGCAAGTTGCACTACAGTTTCAGTTTCTTTCGCACCAACTCCATAATAACCGCATGGGTTTCACCCGGAGTCCCGCGCGCGTTCACGATGTGCACTCGGTGCGGTTCGCGGTGGGCAATCGCCAGATAGGCGTGGCGGACGCGTCCGAAAAAAGCGCGATTCTCCTGCTCAAAGCGATTCTCGTCGCGTTCTTTTTCTGAACGCCCCGCTTTGCATTTAAGGTTGCGCCGCCGCGCACGCTCGACGCTGAACGCCACTTCGTTATCGAGCAGAATCGTAAGATCCGGTTGCAGGTTGCCACAAAGAATCTCGTGCAACTGCAGCACCGGCTTCGTGCCCAGTTTGCGTCCCCCACCCTGGTAGGCTTCGGTCGAATCCGTAAAGCGATCGCAGAGAACAATCCGTCCCTCGGCCAGTGCGGGCAAAATGACTTCGTGAACGTGCTGAGCGCGAGACGCGAACATGAGCGCCATCTCGGAAAATGGCGACAGTCCCGATGTAGCGGAGTGCAGCAGCACTTCGCGAATCTTTTCGCCCGTCGAAGTCCCTCCCGGCTCGCGAGTGACCGTAACCGAGTGTCCCTGGTGGCGGAGCGAACGCGCCAGCTTCTCTAATTGCGTGCTCTTGCCGCTGCCGTCAAGCCCTTCAAACGTGATAAATTTCCCGCGCGCCGCCACGTCCGAAATGATAGCAGGCCGTCGCGTCGTGATAGACGGGCAACACCGTTCGTCGCTGCCAACCGCGCGAGCCCTGCTAAGCTGATTTCTGCGTGAATCAATCCCGCGACAATCAGGTCTATGACGTCATCATCCTTGGTGCCGGAGCGGCCGGATTGATGTGCGCCATCGAAGCGGGCAAGCGCCGGCGGCGCGTCCTGGTGCTGGAACGCGCGGATCGAATCGGCAAAAAGATTCTCATCTCCGGCGGAGGCCGCTGCAATTTCACCAACCTCCACACCGGCCCGGATAATTTTCTTTCCGCGAATCCGCACTTTGCCAAATCGGCGCTCGCACGCTATACCCCGGCCGACTTTATCCGGCTCGTCGAAAAGCACGGCATCGCCTATCACGAGAAAAAACTCGGCCAATTATTTTGCGATCGAGCGGCCAGCGACATTACCGCCATGCTCGAACAGGAATGCCGCAATGCGGGAGTCGAAATCCGCTGCAACGAGAAAATCAGAGAGGTTCAGAAAGATGGGCAATCTAAAGACGGGAAGTTTGCCGTGCGAACGGAAGACGCAGAGTTCGCTGCGCCCAGCCTGGTCGTTGCCACTGGAGGCTTGTCCATCGCGAAGATCGGCGCCACTTCCTTTGGCTACGACCTGGCGCGGCAATTTGCCCTGAAGATCGTGCCGCCGCGAGCCGCATTGGTTCCCCTCGTCTTCAGCGATAGCGACCGCAAGCGCTGGTGCGACCTGGCGGGAGTCTCCATCGACGTGATTGCCTCGACGCGTGGCGCCACTCGCAATAAGAATCACAGTACGAAGGCAGCGTTTCGCGAAAATATGCTTTTCACCCATCGCGGCATTAGCGGGCCCGCCATTCTTCAAATCTCTTCTTACTGGGATGGCAGAAAGCCCATCTATCTCGATCTTGTACCGGAACGCGATCTCTCCGCCGAATTAGTCGCCCACGGCAATCGCGATCCGTCGAGTTGGAAAACATTGCTGAGAGAAGTTTTGCCGCGCCGCTTCGCCGATCGCTGGCTCGAAATTTATCCCCTGACTGGCAACTCAAATCGAGCCATCGCCGAGGCCGAGCAGCAATTGCATAACTGGAAAGTGAAGCCCGACGAGACCGAGGGCTACGGAAAAGCCGAAGTCACCGCTGGCGGCGTCGACACCGCTGAACTTTCGGCACAGACCATGGAAGCTCGGAAAGTGCCCGGCCTATTTTTTGTCGGAGAAGTGGTCGATGTTACCGGCCAGCTCGGCGGCTACAATTTTCAGTGGGCCTGGGCCTCTGGATTTTGCGCAGGGCAAGCGGCGTGAAGCATTGCTGATTCGCAGTTCATGATTTGACGCAACCTTTCCAAGCGCAAACCACGAATTGGCCATTCACAAATCTTAAATCTCCGCGCCCTCCTGCATGAATGGCATGCGGGCAAGGATTTCCGCCGCCTGCTCCAGCAGTCTCAGGTCTTCATTGGTGAAGTCTGCGCCGGCGACCGATGTATCCAGGCCCTTTCGCGAAACCTGCGCCACTCCAATCACGGTTCCGCCCGTGGGAGCGACAGGGACCGACATAATCTTTTGAATCGGCATTTGTTCCTGACTGCGATCTTCTTCCTGAGCGGAGGCGCCGAGTTTGACTGATTCAAACAGGCTGACATGTTTTACGTGCATGAAAGAATTCGAAATAAACGAGGTGCGAGTCGCTGCCGTCCGCGCCGCAACGGCCGAACCGCTCAGCGGCAGCACGCCAGCGGAACGCAGTTCGGGCGGAAAGATAAACCGCAGAGTGCCCTTGTCCAATCGAAGCAGGGCTACTTCGCTGCGGCGCACACGCAAAATCTGGGCGAGTTTGAGGCTCGCTCGGTCCGAAGTCGGCGATTCGGAAATCATTTCCTCCAATTCACTGAGGCGGGCCTTGGCGACAGCGACCCCGCTCCCTTGACTGCCGGTTGATGACATAGATATAGCCTTCGGATTCTCATCCATGTTGCGGGTAAGAGTAATTTTCGACAAGTTACGAGAGTACTTGCCGCTTTCCAGGTCTTCCACCCTCCCACATGGTTTCGAAAATGGCGTCTTCGATTGTTCGGATTCATTAATTTCAGGCAGTTCGCGGCACAATTCCACAGCCGTTCGCGTTATATTTAAGTACATAATCGTTGCCACTTGAAGGACAGCGACTATCGAGGAATGTATGTCGCTGATTTACCGTGTAACACCATTTCTAAATTTGGGTATCTGTAAGGAGTACTGTATGCCTCGAAAAACAAACGGAAACATGACTAGCAGTCGCAGCAAGAAAACGGCGGGCGGGGTCCCTCCAGCCGAAGTGCAGGTCGCACCCGAACTCGGCAAAGAAGTTCCCAAAGGAGCCCCAAAGAACGGAAAGCCGGCCAATGTAGTTCCTATAAATCTGAATCTCGAAGATCAGATTCGCCGCCGCGCCTATGAACTCTACCTGGAGCGCAGGGCAACTGCCGGCCGCGAAAGTGGAAATGAAAATCAGGATTGGTTGATGGCGGAACGAGAAATTCGCTCCCGTCTTGGCAGTCAAGTCCAGGCATTCGGCGCGGCTGCCGGCGAAGTCCGGCGTTAATGTCCAACGCTAGTTCTGACGCCCGCCCTCCCCAGGGCGGCGCCGTGGGGATCTACATTAATCTGGGGGTTGACTACGGATGCAGCGGAATTACTGCTGGACAGCCTGAATCAGCGCAGGCCTCACCTGTTCATGCTGAATTTCGGAGGCGTCCCACGCGCCTCCGAGCGCCTTCACCAGATAGACAGAAGTGGTCATCTGCTGGCCGAGTAACTGCGTCGCCAGGCGTTCGTTAGTCAGCAGCGTCGATTGCGCCGTAATCACATCGAGATAAGTTGTCACTCCGCCAACGTAACGGTTGTTGGCGAGTTCGAGCGCGCGCCGCGAATCGGCCACGGCTGCCTGCTGTGTCTTCGCAGCCTGATCGAGCATAGCCAGGCCTGAGAGTCCGTCCTCCACCTGTTGAAACGCCTCTAGCACCGATTCCCGATAGTTCGCGACTGATTCGTCATAGGCCGCGCGGGTCGACGCCAGGTTGGCGCGATTGCGTCCACCGTTGAAAATCGGTTGCAAAACGTCTCCGCCGAGCGACCACAAGGCGCTCGGTCCGCTGAAGAGTGTGCCGATGTCGCGGCTTTCCCAGCCGGCTCCGCCCGACAGCGTGATGTGCGGATAGAACGCAGTCATCGCGATCCCAACCTGCGCATTTTCGTAAGCCATCTGGCGCTCGCTCGTGGCAACGTCAGGCCGCCGCTCCAGTATCTCCGAGGGAACTCCAGTCGGAATCGCGGGAGGCATGGCATCTAACGGCGCGACTGGCAGGCTGAAAACCGACGCGGCTTTGCCCGTCAGCACCGCGATGGCGTGTTCGTATTGCGCCCGCTGCTGCAGCACCAACTGAAGCTGCGTTGCAGTCGAATCGAGAAGCGCCGCCTGCTGCGCCACTTCCAGCCCATTGGCAACTCCGCCTTCATGCCGATGATTGACCAGGTCCATTCCTTTTTGCTGAATTTCAACCGACTTCTTTACCACTCCCGCTTCCCGGTCGAGTTCGCGCAGATTGAAATAGTCGGCGGCGAGTTCAGCAGTCAGCACCAGGCGAACATTTTCCAGGTCGGCCGCGCTCCCCTGCAGCGACGCATTGGCCGCTTCCAGAGTGCGACGCACGCGCCCAAATAAATCAAGTTCGTAGCTCACGTTAAACGGGACGGTAAAGACATTCTCAGTGTCGGGCGTGAGCGGAAGCAGACTGCCCTCAAGCGGACGGTTGCCAGAGAGCCGTACGCGATGGCCGCTCGGATCGGTGCTGACCACGGGAAAGTAGGCCGAGGATGCGATCCGCGCCTGCGCTCGCGCCTGCGCCAGACGATCCTGAGCAGCCGACAGCGATTGATTTGCCTGGAGAACATCCTGCTCTAGGCCGTCGAGTTGCGCATCATGAAATATCTGCCACCATGCGCCCTTCGGAATCGCGTCCTTAGGAGCGGCGGCCTGCCACGGCCCTTCGCCCTTCCAAGTGTCGGGAACCTGAGCAGTGGGCCGCTTATATCGCGGCCCAACCGTGCAGCCCAGACTACCGGCCAAAGTACCGGCCAAGCTACAAGCCATGAGCAACCCGGCGACCCAAGTACTTTTCAACTTACCAGTGTTGATCGGAAACGGATGCTTCACGAGTGCGCATCTCCTGCGCTCTGCTTGGCGACATGTACTTGCTGGCCATCCTCGAGTGAGTCGGAGGGATTAATAATGATCTGATCGCTCGGCTCAATACCGCCCAGAATTTCCAGGGTGGCACCGAAGTCGCGTCCAATATTGATCGGGCGCAAATGAACTTTGCCGTCCTTGTCGACTACCGCAACCTGCGCTCCCTGGGCGCGGAAGAGCATCGCATTCACGGGAATCGTAATCCTCGGAACCGATGTTCCGGTCGCAAAATGCACCTGGCCGAATGAGCCCGGCAGCAGCTTGCCATCTTTGTTCGGGACATCGACTTCCGTATTTAACGTGCGCGTCGCGGGATCGATGGCGTCGGCGGTGCGCACCACTGTCCCAACAAATTTCTGTCCGGGAAATTCTTGCAGCGTGACGTCCGCCTTCATCCCCGCTTTTATGTTTGGCGCGTACGCCTGCGGAACGCTCACATAAACGCGCAGCGGATCGACGCGCGCGATATCGAATAACTCTCTTCCCGCAGCTTGCGCTCCGGAATTGATGAGCGCGCCAGGGTCGACATTGCGCTTCGTAAGCACGCCAGAAAACGGCGCATATACATTTTTAAAAGACTCAAGTTCTTCGAGGCGCCGGACGTTCGCATCCGCGGCAGCCAGGTTAGCCAGAGCCTGCTGATAGCCGCTTGCCTGCTGGTCGGCCTCCTGCTGCGATACTGAGTCGGTCTTCCGCAGATTAGCCCAGCGGTCGGCGGAGATCTTCGCCAATCCCAACGCGGCCTTGATCTGTTCGCGAGCGGCACGAGCCTGGGAGAGTTCCTGGTCAACTTCCGGAGTATCGATCGCCGCCAGCAATTCGCCCTTCTCAACTTTGCTGCCAATGTCCTTGTACCAGCGCAACAGGTATCCATTGGTGCGAGCGAAAATCGGGGATTCGATAAAGGCCTGCAAATTTCCGGGCAGTACAAGTTCGTCGTTGCCGGGCTCGGATTGAGGCTGCACCACCGCAACCGTTGGAACAGCGGTCGCGTCCGTTTCTTTGGCCAGCGCGTCGGACTCGCTCTTGCGATTGATGAATGTGACTACGCCCGCGGTGATCAGGACAAGCAGAACCGCGCCCACCAAAGTCTTTGCCCTTCCCGCCGGAGCCGGCCCTGTCGCGCCGGGTTGATAGTTGTCGGAGTGAACGGGATCTGAAGAGATTGGCCGCATCTCGTTCTGCTCGGTGGTTCCGGGCGACAATTGCACTGGCATAAGGTCGATCTCCAACTTCTTCTACTTATTTGCTTCTGCCAACCGCTGCTCGCGGCGGCCATGAATAATCGTAAATACGCTGGGCACAAAAAATAACGTTGCCACAGTCGCGAAAAGTAGCCCGCCGATCACTGCGCGGCCTAGCGGCGCGTTCTGCTCGCCGCCTTCGCCGAAGCCTAACGCCATCGGCACCATGCCGATAATCATGGCGAGCGCAGTCATGATCACAGGGCGCATGCGTGTGTAGCCCGCTTCGAGCGCCGCTTGCAGCGCGGGCGCTCCCGCATTCATGCGATCTCGCGAAAAGGAAACCAGCAGAATCGAATTCGCGGTGGCAACTCCCATGCACATGACCGCGCCTGTCAGTGACGGAACGCTGAGCGTCGTGCGCGTAATCAGCAGGAACCAGCAGATACCCGCCAGCGCTCCCGGCAACGCCGTGATGATGATGAAGGGATCAAGCCATGACTGAAAGTTGACCACGATTAAGAGATAGACGAGCACGATCGCGCCGAGTAAGCCAAACCCCAGCCCAAAGAATGAAGATTTCATGGTTTGCACCTGACCGCGAACCACGAGGGTAGTGCCGCGCGGCAAATGGTCCTCGAATGGCTTGAGCGCTTTCATGATGTCCGAGGCAACTCCTCCTAAATCGCGCCCCTGTGTGCTGGCATATACGTCGATAACGGGCTGCACGTTGTAATGATTCACAACCGCGGGACGCGTGACTGGCTTCAGTTGGGCGAGATTGCCCAGGACTTGCGGCGGCTCGCTGCCGTTCGTGACCGGAGTGTTCATCAAATCTTGCAAGGAAGTCTCCCGATACTGCGGCGCCTGAATTGCGATCGGATAGGTAACACCGTTGCTTCGGTTCAGCCAGAAATTAGGCGCGGTTTGAAAACTTCCGCTCAAACTAATCAACACACTTTGCGCGACATTGTTGGCAGTCAGCCCCACCTGGTTGATGCGGGTGCGATCCATATCGAGGTATATGGTGGGCAGGCTCATCATCTGCTGCACGTGCACATCTGCGGTCCCCGGAATCAGGCGTAAACGGTTCGCAATCCTCTGCCCAATGTCGTAGTTCGTGGCCATGTTGGCGCCTACGATTTGAATATCGACCGGCGCAGGCAATCCGAAGTTCAAAATCTGCGACACGATGTCGGCAGGCTGGAAAAAGAACTCCACGCCCGGAAAACGCGCTGGCAGCTCGCGACGCAATCGGCGCACATACTGCGCCGTGGGGTGGTGGTGTTCCGGATTCAGCGCAATCAGAACCTCCGCGTCGTTCGTCCCAATCACGCCTGAACTGCTGTACGAGAGATTGATGCTTGAGTAGGGCAGTCCGATGTTATCGAGCACGGTCTGCAGCTCTTCTTTCGGAATCTCGCTGCGGAGTACGTCTTCCACTTCATCGCACAGCCGCGCCGTCTCCTCCACACGCAGTCCGGGCCGGGCGCGAAAGTGCAACCGGATCAATCCCGCATCCACTTGCGGGAAAAAATCCTGCCCCAGAAAGAAAACCAGACCCAGCGACAAGACGCAGAAGACCGCAAATCCGATCGCGAATAGTCCGCGGTGTTCGAGGGTTGTTTCCAGTAATTGCTGATAGCCGCCGCGCACTCTTTCGAACCAGTGCTCAAACCCCCGCTGTAATTTTGCCAGGAAGTTTGTCGGCTCGAGCGCGCGATGCTCGTGTCCGCGCATGATAAACATCACCATGGTCGGAATCAGCGTTCGCGACAGCAGGTACGACGCGAGCATGGCGAAACAAACCGCCTCGGCCATCGGCACAAAAAGAAACTTCGCAACGCCGGCAAGAAAGAACATCGGCACAAACACAATGCAAATGCAGAGCGTCGACACGAAGGCGGGCACGGCCACCTGCTGCGCGCCGTCAAGGATGGCCTGCTTCATCTCTTTGCCCATGGCGAGATTGCGCTCGATGTTTTCGATCTCGACGGTAGCATCATCAACGAGAATGCCCACAGCGAGCGCAAGTCCACCGAGGGTCATAATGTTGATCGTTTGGCCGAGCGCGCTCAACAAAATCACAGAGACAAAAATGGATAGCGGAATCGAGACGGCGATGATAACGGTTGGCCGCCAGTCACCGAGGAAAAGCAGAATCATGGCAGCGGTCAGGCAGGCTGCGATGAGGCCTTCCCGCAAAACTCCGTTAATGGACGCGCGCACGAAAACCGACTGGTCGAAAAGAGCTTTGATATTCAATTCGGGCGGCAGGGTCCTTAGCGCGATTGGCAACAATGCCTTGATGGCATTGACCACGGTCAGCGTGGAGGAGCCACCCAACTTGTACATCGACATCAGAACGCCGCGGGTGCCATCCTGCCGCACAATGTTGGTTTGGGGAATGAACCCATCTCGTACGTGCGCCACGTCGCGCAGATAAAGGGTCGACGAGTTGGTGGTCTTCACCGGCAGATCGTTCAGCTCGGCGATGGTTTGCGGATCGCCGTTCATCTCCACGTTGTACTCAGTGGGTCCGATCTTTGTGGTGCCCGCGGGAAGAATCAGATTTTGCGCCGCCACCGCATTGACAATATCGGCGGGCGACAACCCATAAGTCTGCAATTTAACCGGATCGAGGTCGACCTGAATTTGGCGGGGCTTGCCGCCATACGGATACGGTGTAGCCGCACCCTGCACTGTGGTTAACTGTGTGCGCAGAAAATTGTTGCCCAGGTCGAATAACTGTTGCTCGGGAAGCGTCTTGCTGCTTAGCCCAAGTTGCACGATCGGCGTCGTCGATGCGGTATAGGTAATGACCAGTGGAGGCGTCGTTCCCGGCGGCAATCCGCGCAGCACGGTCTGGCACATCGCAGTCACTTGCGTCATCGCCATCGAAAGATTAACGTTCGGCCGGAAGAAAATTTTGATTACGGCCTTTCCCGGCACCGATAACGATTCCTGGTGCTCAATGTCGTTGACCGTGACCGTGAATCCGCGCTCGGAGTTGCTAACGATTCGGTCCGCCATCTCGCTCGGCGACATCCCGTCGAAGCTCCAGACGACGCTGACGACGGGGATGTTGATGTCAGGAAAAATGTCGACCGGCGTGCGCAGGATGGTGACCGGCGTCAGGATGATGATGAGCAGTGCCATCACCACAAACGTATAAGGGCGGCGAAGCGCTAATGCGACTATCCACATAAGACGGACAAAATCAGGCTAGCGAACTGCTGTTGGAGAAACGTGAAAGCGAAAACCAATTATCTCGCCAGGGTGAAACCAAACCCCATATCGGCTACCGCGTTAAAAATTAAGATTCAAAACAGTACGTATCGGATTTAAATTATAATAGACTTCAGTCATGGCTCAAAATCACGTTCGGTCCGCCGGGATGCGGAACGGAAGTAACGGACGAAACGGCAGCAATGGAACTGCCCCGAAACGGACGCCCGGGCGACCGCGCAGCGAAGAGTCGCGGCAGTCGATCCTGCGCAGCACGCTCAAACTCCTCAAGCAGGAAGGCGGCTTCCCCGACCTCTGCATAGAGGCTATCGCCGCCGACGCCAACGTAGGCAAAACAACTGTCTACCGTTGGTGGCCAACCAAAGCTGCTCTCGTCGCCGATGCATTCTCGGCCAGCGCGGAGCAGGAACTCCAGTTCCCGAATACCGGCTCCGTCTATACCGACATGCGATTGCAGATGCGCGGATTGATCCGCATCTTCCGTTCGCAGCGCGGAAAGGTCGTGGCGGCGTTGCTCGCGGGTGGGCAATCCGATCCCGAATTGCTCGAGGCCTATCGCGACCGATTTCTGTGGCCGAGACGCAGACAAGCCTATCAAACGCTGCAGCGCGGCGTTGATCGCGGAGAACTACCCGCCGGCAGCAACTTCGACCGCATCCTCGACACGCTCTATGGGCCAATTTTGATGCGCTTTCTAATTCGCCACGTCAAGCTCGAAGAGAGCTTTGCCGACGAAGTCTGCGGCTTGGTGCTAAAGGGTCTCGATCACAAAGCAGCGCGCTAGAGCCAGGTTCGCGCCAAGTCGTTTACCTGCTGAAACTTACCGTTCAATCGCTAAATCCTGCCAATCCCTGACCAACCTTGCGCGAATCGGTCGCCGGGGTTAAAATCGAATTGCGACCGAAACAGTCGGAGTTTTATCCGACCATATCGGTCGGCATTTGGCCGACGTTACGCAGATGCTGAAGCTGACGAAAAAAGCGGATTACGGCCTCATGGCCATGAAGCATTTGGCTGAGCACGCTGATCAGGGCGCATGCAGCGCGAAGGATGTTGCGGAGGCCTATGGCATCCCGCAAGAGGCCCTGGCCAAAATTCTGCAACGCCTGGCGAAGGTCGGATTGATTCGCTCGCAACACGGTATGAACGGCGGTTACACGCTGACCCGCGACCCGAAGACGATTTCCGCTTTCGAAGTAATTAAAGCGATCGACGGGCCGTTGTTCATTACTTCGTGCGTAACCGTGCGCGGCGAATGCGGACAGAGCGATCGATGCACGATTCGCGAGCCCCTGCGCAAAGTGAATGAAAGCATCGAGCAGGTTCTGAGAAACATTAAAATTTCTCAGATGAAAGAAGAGCCGGAAGTTCTCCACGTCCGCGAGACGGAGACGAAGAAGCCGGTGGAACTGGTAACGATTTCGTAGCACAGGTTTTGGGCAGGACACAAGTTTTGGGTAGAGCATTGAGGTTTTGGGTAGGGCACGGCTTCAAGAGCCTGCCCTGAGCGGAGCCGAAGGGTGCCGTTCGAGGCAGAAAAAATCGGGGCTTTAGCCCCTGAGGGATAGAGTTTAGGAGAGAGCAATCATGAGCACGGATGTGAAAACGGCGACCCCAACCAGCCAGCACAACGGGCAGCACGCGAATCCCAACGGGATCAAGCTGCCCATCTACATGGATAACCATGCGACCACCCCCATGGATCCGCGTGTGCTCGAAGAAATGCTGCCTTACTTTATGGAAAAGTTTGGCAACTCCGCCAGCCGCAACCACCCCTTTGGATGGGTGGCTGAAGAAGCGGTTGAGTTGTCGCGCGAGCGAATCGCCAAGCTGATCGGCGCATCCGCGAAAGAAATTATCTTCACGTCAGGCGCCACGGAAAGCGACAACCTCGCCATCAAAGGTGTCGCCGAGATGTATCGCGAGAAGGGCAACCACATCATCACCGCGGTCACCGAACACAAGGCTGTGCTCGACACCTGCAAGCACCTCGAAAAATACGGCTTCCGCGTAACCTATTTGCCGGTACAGAAAAGTGGATTGATCGATCTCGACGATCTGAAGCGCGCCATCGACGACAAGACGATTCTCGTCACGATCATGGCGGCCAACAACGAAATCGGAGTCCTGCAACCAATCGCCGAGATTGGCAAGCTCTGTCGCGAGCGCGGTGTTGTCTTCCATACCGATGCCGTGCAGGCAATCGGCAAAGTTCCAATCGACGTCAACAAAATGAACATCGATGTCGCCTCCATCACCGGACACAAGCTCTATGGGCCGAAGGGTGCGGGCGCGCTTTACGTGCGCCGCAAGAATCCGCGCGTACAACTGGTTCCGCTAATTGACGGTGGCGGCCACGAGCGGGGTATGCGTTCGGGAACGCTCAATGTCCCCGGCATCGCAGGCCTCGGCAAAGCTTGCGCGATTGCGCAGGAAGAGATGCCGCAGGAATCCATCAAGATGGCTGCCATGCGCGACCGCCTCAAGCACAGCATCATGAGCCGCCTCGATGAGGTGTACGTCAATGGCTCCGAAGAGCATCGCCTGCCCGGCAATCTGAATATCAGCTTTGCTTACGTGGAAGGCGAATCGCTGCTGATGGGCATCAACGATATCGCGGTTTCGAGCGGTTCGGCATGCACCTCCGCGACGCTGGAACCATCTTATGTATTAAAGGCGCTTGGCACCGGCGACGATCTGGCCCACAGCTCGATTCGCTTCGGCATCGGACGCTTCAACACCGAAGCCGAAATCGATTACGTTGCCGATCGCGTTGTCGAAACCGTAACCCGTCTGCGCGAACTCTCGCCCCTCTACGAGATGGCGAAAGAAGGCGTTGACCTGAAGAGTGTGAAGTGGGCAGCAGAAGCGCACTAAGTTTTTGGGTAGCTTGATTTTGTGGGGTCGCTTTTATTTGTGGGGTGGCTTTGAAAGGGCACGGCTTCAGCCGTGCCGTTTCGAGCCGAATAAGTGGGGCTTTAGCCCCTGGGGTCAGGGGTGTAGTCAGATTTCCAAGGAGATTGCAAAATGTCATACAGCGATAAAGTAATCGACCACTACAACAATCCGCGCAACGTCGGCTCCATGGACAAAAAAGACGCCGATGTGGGCACCGGCCTGGTCGGCGCTCCCGAGTGCGGCGACGTGATGAAGCTGCAGATTAAAGTCAATCCGCAGACCAACGTCATCGAAGACGCGAAGTTCAAGACCTTCGGCTGCGGCTCTGCGATTGCCTCCTCGTCCCTCGCGACCGAATGGGTTAAGGGCAAAACCGTCGAAGAAGCGCTCGCGATCAAGAACACAGAGATCGTAAAGGAACTCGCCCTTCCGCCCGTGAAGATTCACTGCTCCGTGCTCGCGGAAGACGCAATCCGCGCCGCCATCGGCGACTGGAAGAAAAAGCAGGAGGCCGTGCGCCCCGCCGCAGCGCAGACAGAAGTGCAAGCAGCGCAGTAAGATCGCTGCGAGCTATGGGCCGCGAGCTTCGAGCAATCGAACGCGGCTTGGGATTTTGCTCGCTCATGGCTCGTAGCCCGTAGCTCGAAGCTAACCATGCTCGAAGCAAACTATGGAAGACACGCTCAAAACCGTTGAACCACCTGCTCCCACGGCCCCGGCCAAGGGCATCCAGGTGACCGACAACGCGCTCAAAAAGATTCGCTCTGCCATGGTGAAAGAGAACGTTTCGCCAGAGCAGGGCGGCCTTCGCTTGGGCGTGCAGGGCGGCGGATGCTCGGGCCTGAGTTACAACATCCGCTTCGATACGCAGCCGCGCGATCGCGATCGCGTGTTTCAGTACGGCGATGTGCGAGTTTTCGTCGACCCGAAATCGTTTATCTATCTGCACGGGCTGACCCTCGATTACCAGGAAACCCTGATGCAACAGGGCTTCGTGTTCGTGAATCCGAACTCGACCAAGTCCTGCGGCTGCGGCAGTTCTTTCTCGTAGCAAAGAGATCGCGTGGCGCGGACCTGCCCTGAGCGTAGTCGAAGGGGCCCTCGCCCGCGAGCATCTGCTGAAACTCAGAGGGTGTAGTGAGGGCGGGCCGCGCGCTCGCCCTAAATTTTGTTATGGCAAATGCGGAATCCAAATCGTCGCTGATTATGCCCGGCCAATCAGCTGTAGAGTCGCCTGCGGAGGCAACTCCCAGTTGCTGGTCGTGCGGCACCATGCGCGCCGTGCATTTTTGCAGCGCATGCGGGAAGGTGCAGCCGCCAAAGCCAGTGGACTACTTCACTTTCTTTGGATTTCCACGCAAGCTCAATCTCGACACGGCCGTACTCGAAAAAGAATTCTACGCGCTCAGTCGCAGGCTTCATCCCGATGTCTTCGGACAAGCCGATGATCGGGAACGCGCGTGGAGTCTGGAACAAAGTTCGATGCTCAACGATGCGTATCGCACTCTGAAAGATCCCATCAAGCGCACCGGATATCTCCTGCGGCTCGAAGGCATCGAACTCGAAGAGCAGTCGAAACAGGCCACAGAAAAGGCTCGCGCCACCGGAGAATTAAAAAAACAGGTCGTGCCGCCCGACCTTCTCGAAGAAGTTTTCGAACTCAACATGCACCTCGAAGAATTGCGGATGCAGAAGAAGATGGGCGAGGACGATCCCGCCTTGTTAGAAGAAATCGGCAAGGCCAAGCTTTCGCTCGAAGAAAAGCACGATGCGCTCTTGAGTGAACTCAAGGCCGAGTGGCAAAAGTGGGACGAATCGGAAGACGAGTCCACAGGGCGAAAAGCCCTCGACAAAATGCTGGACGTGTTGAATCGCAGAAATTACATCCGCAACCTGCTGCGGGACGTGAACGAGGCAATGGAATAGGATTTTGTAATTTGGTAATCGGGTAATTTTGTAATTTAACCCGCGGCGATTCGAGGCCTTCAAATTACCAAATTACCCGATCACAAAATTACAAAATGTCTTCTGACTACATCGTCGGCATCGATCTCGGCACCACGAACTCCCTCGTGGCTTACATGCAGGGCGATTCCCCTGTCGTCATCCCCGGAGAAGACGGCTTGAATCTCGTCCCCTCCGTGGTCGCGCTCACGCTCGATGAGAATGAAAAAAATCAGGTCATTGTCGGCAACGCCGCCCGCCGCTATCTGATCGAAACGCCCGAGCGCGCCGTCTATTCGATCAAACGCCTAATGGGCCGCGGCCTCGAAGATGTACAGGACGAGCTCAAACTATTTCCCTTCCAGTTAGCCGACGATCTTCACCAAGGCGAAGTTCTCCGCATCAAGATTGGCGATCGAACCTACACTCCGCCAGAAATTTCGGCACTCATCCTGCGCCAACTGAAGCGCAATGCCGAGCGCTTCTTCGGAGCGCCTGTAACCCAGGCCGTCATCACCGTCCCCGCATACTTCAACGACGCGCAGCGCCAGGCAACGAAAGACGCCGGCCGCATCGCCGGCCTGAATGTCTTGCGTCTGGTCAACGAGCCGACCGCTGCCTCGCTGGCCTACGGCCTGGACAAAAAGAAAAACGGCATCGTCGCAGTCTACGATCTGGGCGGCGGCACGTTCGACGTTTCGATTCTCAAGCTGCACGACGGAATTTTCGAAGTAATCGCCACCAACGGCGACACGCACCTCGGCGGAGACGACATCGACAATCTGCTGATCGCCATCGCAATCGACGACATTCGCGGCGATCTCGGACTCGACCTGCGCAAGGACGCACGCCACAATAGCGAAGCCGTAGCCCGAATCCGCAAAGCGGTCATCGAAGCGAAGATCGCTCTTTCGTCGCAGCCCACCACAAAGCTCGACGTCGAATTGCCCGATGGGAAAAAGTATCGCCGCGAAATTTCGCTCGAGACGTTCGAGCAGATGATCCAGCCCATCATCGACCGCACCGTCGGCCCCTGCAAGCAGGCACTCAAAGACGCAGGGCTGAAGCCCGAACAAATCGACGAGGTCGTGCTCGTCGGAGGATCGACGCGCATTCCGAAAGTTCGCCGCCTGGTGCAGGATCTCTTCGGGCGCGTGCCGCACACCGATCTAAACCCTGACGAAGTTGTCGCGCTCGGCGCGGCCGTGCAAGCCAACATTCTCGGCGGCGGCTCCGAAATTACGCAAGACATGCTGTTGCTCGACGTGACCCCGCTCTCTTTGGGAATCGAAGTAGCGGGCGGCGTGACCGACAAAATCATCCTGCGCAATTCAACGGTGCCCGCGTCGGCCACGCAGTATTACACCACTCAGGTCGACGGCCAGACCAACGTCGCGATTCACGTGTTGCAAGGCGAACGCGAACTGGCGCGCGATTGCCGTTCGCTGGCGCGCTTCGATCTCAAGGGCATTCCTCCGATGGTCGCCGGCATGCCGCGCATCGAAGTGAAATTCTTGATCGACGCCAACGGCATCCTGCGCGTTTCGGCGCGCGAGCAGCGCAGCGGCAAAGAGGCTGAAATCGACGTCAAGCCGACTTACGGCCTCACCGACGAACAAGTCGAAAACATGCTGCTCGAATCGTATGACTACGCGGAAGAAGATTTCCGCCAGCGGCAGGTGATCGAAGCGCGCCGCGAAGCCGATACTATCTTGACGGCGCTAGCGAAAGGAAAGAAGAATGAGGCCTGGCGCGAACTCTCGAGCGAAGAGCGGCGCAAGGTCGAGTCGCTGGAGCAGGCTCTGGTCGCGGTCAAAGAGGGTGATGACTATCACGCGATCCGCAGCGCCATCGATGAACTCAACCAGGCCACGATGCGCTTGGCGGAATTAATGATGGATACCGCCGTCTCGACCGCGCTGAAGGGAAAAGCAATGGACGACACCGATCTCGATGCAGGCCCGCAAGCTGGCCATCCGGTGGCGAAAGCAGATTTTGAATAGGGGACAAACGACTTATGTCTGAAGAAAAAACACACGCGGCCGGAGCCACCACCATAGATGCTCTCGCCGAAAACAACGAGAACACGGTTGAGGTCACTTTTCTGCCCGAAGGCAAGACGGTGACCTTCGAACACGGCAAGCTGCCCTATAAAGACCATGGCAAAGAAGAATCGCTGCTCGATGTCGCTTTGAATTTTGGCATCCATCTCGATCACGCCTGCGGCGGCAACTGCGCCTGCACCACCTGCCACATCTGGGTAAAAGAAGGCGCCGATCTGATCTCGGAGATGGAAGACGACGAAGCCGACAAACTCGACATGGCCGCCGATCTTCAGTTAAACTCGCGCCTCGGATGCCAGACCGTAATCAAGAAGCCGGGTAAGCTGGTAGTAGAAATCCCAGCGTGGAACCGCAATTACGTTTCGGAAGAGCACTAGAAGAAAACGGGAAGGGCACGACTTCACAGTTTGCTGATTGTTCCTGCTTTTGGGTGGCGCAGCGGTTTACCGCTGCGATAAAAGAGATTTATTTTCAATGACGGCTTCAGCCGCTGAGGGCGCATGCTCTATCGCATCATAGTAAAGCTAGCTTTTCTTGAAGGAATTCACCATGCCTAAAGAACTTACATGGAGCGATACTGACGATATCGGAATTCTGCTCTCCGAAACTCACCCGAAACTCGACCCTCTAGCGGTTCGTTTCACCGACCTGCACAAATACGTAACGGCGCTCCCCGACTTCAAAGACGATCCCGCGAAGTCGAACGAAGCGAAGTTAGAAGCGATTCAGATGGCATGGCACGCGGAAGTTCTCGACCGCACCCAAGGATAGTGCTGCCATTCAGCAAGCGCCATATTGCCCCGCTCACAATGAGCGTAATCGCTAATTTGAACTGTCATTCGCGTAAGATGTTCCCAATCAGCGGATTGAAATGTTTTCGCTGCTTGAAGAGGGTCCGTGTACGTTCGCTTCGCAGTCGCGGAGATTCATGAGCGTTCGCAGCGCTGTGTGGGTGTTTTTCAGGCCCTGTACCGATTACGTGACGCTGGTAAGTTGCATCCCTACGAGGAAGAGCACCTCCGCGTAGTATCGGAATGGTTCAACGCGCACCTTGAGAAGCCAACGCGGTTCACGGCAGCCAAGCCGGCTTACTATCGGAAGAAGAGCAAGGCAATTTCTTGGTTTAGAGACACTGCGCATGACCACATAGCCCAAATCCGCGAGATGGTTGCAATCCTAGAGAGCCATGGCGTCTCGGTGCGAATGCTAAAAACTGACCGCGTGGGATATGTGGTCTACGAAGACGAACATCAAGTCGTTGCGGAACCGTTTTCCGACGTTCATTTGTGATTGCCCGTTGTACTTGACGAAAAATCCGAATCTTGCTCATTGCAGGCAGGCCGCTCCACTACCGCGTCCCCACCGCACTCGGCGCCAAATCCTCGATGCTGGCTTCGCGCAAAAACTTAGCCGCCTCCTCAGGCGGCGTGGGATTAATATAAAATCCCGTCCCCCATTCAAATCCCGCCGTCTTCGTCAGCTTAGGCATGAATTCGATGTGCCAGTGGTAGTACTCGTTCGTCGGATCCTGCACCGGCGAGGAATGCACGACCAAGTTATAAGGCGGATTGTCGAGCACACGATCCGCTTTCATCAGCAGCGACTTGAGCGCCTTCGCGAGATTTTCGAACATGTGCGACGACGAATTTTCAAACGCCGACTCGTGCCGCTTCGGAAGAATCCAGGTCTCGAAAGGAAATCGCGGCGCGTAGGGCGCAACCGTCAGGAAATCTTCGTTCTCGCCCACCACGCGAATACCATTGTCCGTCTCTTGCCGGATGATGTCGCAAAACACGCAGCGCTCTTTATAGATGTAATACTGCTTCGCTCCCTGCAATTCTTCGACCACGTAAATCGGCAGAATCGGCAACGCGATCAGCTGCGAGTGAGCATGTTCGAGCGAAGCTCCGGCGGCTTCTCCGTGGTTCTTGAAGAGCAGAATGTATTTGAAGCGCCGATCTTTCTTCAGGTCAAGAATGCGATCGCGGAAGGCCCACAGAACGTCTTCAATTCGTTTCGCGGGAAGCGATGCCAGCGTCGCTGTGTGGTCGGGCGTTTCGATGACGACTTCGTGAGCGCCGATGCCGTTCATCTTGTCGAACATGCCCTCGGCCTGCTTATTCAACGTGCCTTCGATGCCGAGCGCCGGGAATTTGTTGGGGACGACACGGATAGTCCAGCCCGGGCTGTCTTTCTGCGGAGGATTGCCATTGGCAGTCGGCCGATATGCCAGAATCTCCGGCGGCGTCTTACTTTCATTGCCGTAACAGAAAGGACAGAATCCGCCCTTGATCTTCACCCCTTCGCGGACAAAGTCCGTAGGCCGTTTCGCGCGATCCGTGGAAATAATCACCCACCGGCCCACGATGGGATCTTTTCTTAATTCCGGCACGTACTAAATCCTTTCAGCTGAAGTCCCTGAGGCTACGACTTTCCGAACCTACGATTTCCGAATTGACGATTGTACGATATGGGAAACGCATTTTGAAACAGCTCGAACGTGGGCTGGCCGGATCCGTGCTCATAGTATATGGCGAGCACATCGAATCGCCACGAGCAAGCCGGCAACTGGCGCATGAAGTCGCGCGCCACCAGCACCAAATGCCGTCGTTTCGCGCGATCCACCGCCGCTTCGGCGGGCTTGACGTCGCGCGTCGTGCGCGTTTTCACTTCGATGACGCAGAGAATGTCGCCGTCCCAACCCACCAAATCGATTTCCCCGCGATGCTGCGGAGAACGGAAGTTACGGGCGATGATGGTATAGCCGCGCCGCCGAAGGTAAAAATAAGCTTCCTCTTCGCCCTGCCGCCCGGTGCGCAAGTGCTCGGCGGTTGGCGTGGCCGGAAGCGTTTTAGCTGCGACCCAATCGAGGGCGCGCAAGGCAGCTTGCGTCAAGCGTCCAGTGGACACGTATATCTCCAGTGTCACCCTAGCCTGACCGCGTCGAGCATTATGTGATGGTCATCACCACGCGAGCGGTACAATTCCAGCTCGACCGTTAGGCGTTGCCGCTTGCCCTTGTCTTTGCCGCTGTTTCCAAGTGTTTAGCAAATCAAGGGCCAATTCCTGATACCCTGCTAACGTTCGGGCTGCTACCCCGTCTATTCCTCTGTACGTGAGGTTTGATCACTTGTAGGGGACAGAGATTGACATGCCGGCCGATTCCTACGCAGTAGCAATTACGGTTGGCGAGATTTTCCGTCCGAGACGGGCGGAGCACAGCGGCAACCAGAACCCCACGTCGTATGGGAATATGAGGGGCTCTTTGGCGGCGCAAGGCAACCGCATTGACGACACGAGCCTGATCCGCGAGGCGCAGCAGGGAAACCGTGCGGCCTTCGAGGTACTCGTGCGCCATTACGATCAGTCGGTGCTGCGGCTGGCACTCCACCTCACCGGATCGGAGTCCGATGCCCAGGATGTTTATCAGGAAGCCTTCCTCAAGGCCTACAAGAATCTGGGCAGCTTCCGGTTTGAATGTTCCTTCTACACCTGGATCTACCGCATCGTCACGAACCTCTGCCTCGATCATCTGCGAAAACGGAATGTGCGCAAGGAAGATGCCCCGGTCGCGGTGGATGCGTCGGGCGAAGAGTACAGCCGGCTGGAGCAGTTCGCCGATGTGCGCGCTGGAGCGAACCCGGAACGTGATTTGATGCGACGAGAGTTGGGGCGAAAGATTGGCACGGCGCTCTCGACACTGACGCCGCGCGAGCGCATGGTGTTCGAGTTGAAGCACTATCACGGTCTGAAGTTGCGCACGGTGGGCGAAATGCTGAACACAACAGAAGAAACGGCGAAGAATACGCTGTTTCGCGCCACTCAAAAACTACGGGCTGCGCTGGCGGAGATGCGGTGACCTGCGAATTGATGAGCTGCGAATTAAAGTTGGGTTTCAAGGTGATTTGCTTTTGGGTAGGGCACGGCTTTAGCCGTGCCGTTAAGTGCGTAGCAGGATGCGGGCTCTAGCCCCTGAGGGGACTGGCTCCCGCGAAGGAATACGGAAATGAAATGTGATTGGGTACGGCAGAACATTCTGTTCTATGTCTACAACGAACTCGAGGACGACGCTCGCTACGAAGTCGAGCAGCACCTCGGGCGGTGTCCGGAGTGCGCCACGGAATTGAAGGCGACACGCAAGTTGCACGCGACGCTTTCGCAAATGCCCGTAGAGGAGCCGACTCCGAACCTGTTGGCGGCATCGCGCATGCGCCTACAGGAAGCGCTTGAAACGACGCGGCCAGGCGGTCTGTGGCAGCGGCTGATTCTGGAGCCAGCTTTGTGGCTGCGGCAGATTCGTATGGCTCCGGCACTGGCTGCAGCGATCTTCATCGTAGGATTTGGCGGCGGCATTGGCGCGACCTATAACTTTATTTCGGCACGCAGCGGTAATGAGGTGGTAACCGGTTCGCTTGAATCGGGCAGCGGAATCTCATCGACAAATCAGCCACTTGAGTCGTCGACCATCGCTGGCATCCGCTCCGTGACGCAGGAGCCAGGTTCCAACACAGTGAGCATCAAGTACGACACGGTTTCGACGCAGGAAGCGCAAGGTTCGCTGAACGATGAGCGCATCCAGCAACTGCTGTTGTATGCCGCGCGCAACAATTACAACTCAGGAGTTCGTATGGATTCGGTTGACCTCCTGACGCAGGCTCCCGACGACTCGCGCGTGCGCGAAGCGTTGATGTATGCGCTGCAGAACGACAACAATCCGGGTGTGCGGCTGAAGGCGCTGGACGGGCTGAGTGGCTTCGTGCGGCAGGACGCGCAGGTGCGCGATGGAGTGTTGCGAGCGCTCATCAGCGACTCAAATTCCGGCGTAAGGATGCAAGCGTTGCGTCTGGTCGAACCGATGAAAACCGACAGCAACGTGCGATCGGTGCTGGCGCGACTGGCGCAGACCGATCAGAACGTCTCCATTCGCACCCAGGCGCGTGCCATGCTGGCGCAAATGCCGGAGATGGATTAGGGAAGTCGTTCGCTATTCGTCCTTCGCGATTCGCCTTATGCCGTAATGTTTTGCGAGCAGCGAACAGCGAAGAGCGTATGGCTACCAAGGAGGACATTCGTTGAAGCAAGCAATCAAACTCGCCAGCATCGCGGCAATCCTTACCGCGCTGGCATCTCTGGCTCTCGGCCAGGAAACGCGAGTATATCGCGAAGGCAGCAACTGGGTCCAGGAAATGACAGGGGACCTCGGTTCGGCGAAGAACCTGCGAATGAAGCTCGCCTCAGGTTCGGTGCGGGTTCAAGGTGGATCGCAAGCTGGAATTACATACGTCATTCATCGTAAGGCCTATACCTCTTCTGAGCAGCAGGCGCGCCGTGAATTTGATTCTTCTCGGATCACCACATCGGCCAAGGGAGACACAGCGTGGATCGTGGCCGAGTCAGGTGGGCGCGATCGCAGGTGCTCCGATGATTTCGTCATCAATGTTCCGCGCAACCTGCAAGGCGCAAAAATCGAGACCGGCGGCGGCAATGTGACTGCGACCGGAGTCGCCGGGCGTGTCGAACTCGAAAGCGGTGGCGGAAATATTCGCGTCGACGACATCGGTGGCGACGTCGTTGCCGAGACCGGTGGTGGCACTCTTGAAGTAGGCAGTGTGCAGGGTAATGTGAGTCTGCAGACAGGCGGGGGAAACATCAAGATTGCGTCCGCCAAGGGCGAGATCAAGGCGGAAAGCGGCGGCGGGAGCGTGGTCGTGCTTTCCGGCCTGCAAGGCGCGGTGCTCGAAACCGGCGGCGGCAGCATTCGCGTCGATAAGTGCAGCGGCCATGTCAAAGCTACGACCGGCGGCGGCAGCGTAGACCTGGGTGAGATCGGCGGGCCGGCGGAAATCGAGACTGGTGCCGGCAGCATCCGGCTGGCCTCTGCGAACGGGCGTGTGCAAGCCCAGACTGGCGGAGGTAGTATTCAATTGGACGGCGCAACATCGGTGCAGGCGGAAACGTCGGCCGGTGGCATTGTCGTCAAGCTGCTCTCCTCCTCGGGCGTTCACAGCAACTCGACTCTGGAAACATCGGCCGGCGATATCACGGTTTATCTGGCCAGTGACCTGCCGATCTCCATTCGCGCCGAAATCGAAGTCGCCACTGGGCACGGCATCCACAGCGATTTTCCCGATATTCACATATCCAGCGAAGGCGGGCAGTGGGGGCTGAAAACAGTAACTGCCGAAGGCCAACTTAACGGCGGCGGCCCAGTCTTAAAAGTGCGTACGAATTCTGGAAATGTAAACTTTCGCCGTATCAGTCACTAAGAACGTCGTTGGTCGTCAGTCGTTGGTCGTTCGCGAATTGCCGTGTTTCGCTAGCTTTCCCAGCGACAAACGACTATCGGCGAACGACTGCTTTTCTTCAGGAGGATTTATGATCCATCGCTTCCTGCTTGGCATATTTCTTTTCGCTCTGGTGGCTCCGCTCGCCGTGAGCGCGCAACCAAGACAATTGGACTTTGACAATACCGGCGAAAACTGGAGCTGGGATTTCAACTCAGAAGAAGGAAGCGGTTCGTCGTTTCTCGGCGTCGACATCGCCGACGTCACTGCGGAGCGACTCAGCGAACTGAAGCTCAAAGAGGAGCACGGCGCCGAAATCATCATGGTCGACCAGGACGCTCCCGCCGGAAAGGCCGGCTTGCATGAGCGTGACGTCATCTTGACCCTTAACGGCACGGCGATCGACAGCGCCGCCCAGTTGCGCCGCATGATTAAAGAAACGCCGCCGGGGCGCGTAATCAATCTAGGCATCAGCCGCGACGGTCAGCCCATGACCATCAAGGTGCAGCTTGCGGACCGGCGCAAGTCAATGGCGTGGCAGCCCAAGATGCCTGATATGCCCAAAATGCCGGACATGCCCGCGATGCCCGACTTTGATTTTCCTGTCTCCGTGGTCGTCGTCCACTCCTCGGCGCGCAGCGGCTTGATGGTGGAAAATATTACAAATCAGTTGGGAGATTTTTTTGGAGTCAAAGACGGCAAGGGCGTGCTCGTGCGCTCGGTGGAAAAAGGCAGTCTCGGTGAAAAAGCCGGATTCCATGCCGGCGATGTGGTCGTCAAGGTCAACAATCAACCGGTCCACGATACTTCCGACTTCACTCATGCTCTGCGCTCGACTTCGGGCAACAGTGCATCTGTCACCGTGATGCGCGACAAGCGAGAGCAGAACCTTACCCTCACTCTTCCCGACAAGAAAGATTCCGGCAGCCTGCTCGAAGACACATTGAATATCCCCGAGATATCCGCCGAGACGGAACAAGCCATCAACCGCGCCGAAAACGAAATTGCTCGCATCAGTCCCGCGATTGTGGAAAAACTTGAGCAACAAGCGGCGCAATCCGAAGATGCGAAAAAGAGGCAGCAAGAACGCGAGCAGAGGTTGCGAGAACTCCAGCAGAGGCTGCGGGACCGGCAGGAGAAGCTCCGCCACGAGTTTTCGGGAGAGTGGACCGAAATCTAACCTTGTTAACCCCGATACTTGGAATATCGGTTACGAAAGTCACCTCTACGAACGGGAGGTCCCGCGCGCTATGTCAGAAGAATGACCAGATTCCGTGGCGAGACTACCCACTCGTTACCTGTTGCGGTGACCAAAATCCCGGTAATCTATTGGCGCAATGGCCTTCCGCGCCCTGTTGTTCTCAAAAAGCCCGGAGACGAATACCGCCATGACGACGGCGTGCGAAAGCACGGGGATCCGCGCCGAAATCTGTTCTGACATTTTTACCGCCATCGAAAAAGCAAAGACGCGCGCCTTTTCCTGCGTGATCGCGGATTGGGCTGACCAGCCAGAGGCTAGCTTCCTATTAAAGCGCGCTCGCGAGTCCCTGCCCAACCGAGCCACAGTGGCCGTTGTCATCGTCGATCATGAGCCGACTGCAGCAGAGATGCGCGACCACAAACTCGATTTTCTGATCTACCGCCCAATCTCAGCCGGCGAAGCCGCCGCGGTGTTGCTGAAAGCCTGCGAGCAGATGCAGCCCTCGAGCGCCGAGGATCCCGCCGAGTCATCGCATGAAGCCGATGCCAGCCGCGCCGGCACGAACGCGAGTTCCGGTGACCCCGACGCGGCCGAGCAAGCTCACCAGGCCGAGTCCAGCAGTTTTGCTGAAGCGTCTTCAACCGAAGCCGGCACGGATGAAGGCGAAACTACATACTCCGAGGACGAAGCGCCTCGCAGCCGAGGTCACGCGGCGCCCCCGTTGAATGCAGTCTGCGCGGTCGCCCTTCTCTTGGTGGCGGGCTTTTTTCTGTGGAGATCGCGCGGAACCATCGACTATCTCTCGCACACGCCCGAAGGCAGAGTTCGCGTCCTGCGCGAATCCGTGGCGGCCCTCTTTTATCTGAATCAAACTGGAGCAATGCCCGTTACCTCCGCTGGCGCCGATGCGCAACAGGATGCGTACTTCAGCCGCAATCCGGCGACTCCCGACGCGCAAGCCGCCGGGTCGATTCAGATCGGCGTGGTGGCGACAGAATCCACCTTGGCCGACACCCGCGCCCCGTTACCCAAGGCCGCCGACTTTCCCCTGCCCGCCCCCGTTTTGGAGCAGCACGAAGCGCCCCCAATTAAGGTAGAACGAGCCGCGATCCCCGAGAGCATGCGAAACTCGCCGCCCATTGCGCCACCGGTTGTAGTGACCGTGATTCCCGCGCAAATGATGCCGGTATCGGCGCCGCAATCGCAACCTGTAGGTCAGCAATTAGGTCAGCAATTCAGCGAACCTGTCGCATTGAGCGAAGAAGCGGCCCGAGCTTTGATCGTGCACACGGTCGACCCCGTGTACCCCGCGGCCGGCGTAGCCCAGAAACTTCACGGCGCCGTAGTCTTGCAGGCGACAATTGCCCGCGACGGCAGCGTAGAGGACGTGAAAATTGTCAGGGGCTATTTTGTGCTCGGCCGCGCGGCCATCGCCGCCGTCAAGCAGTGGCGCTTCCAACCCTACACCATCAACGGTCGCGCCGCGTCAACCCAAACCACGCTAACCATCAACTTCAGCTCGCCAGGATAACCTCGCTGCGCGAGCGCTTCCGGCTACCGTCAAACCAAAATGCCTTTCACAAGCCTGCAACCGCAGCATTACATTTCTCGACATAACTCTTCGATAAACCATTGCATCTCATAGCCCTAACACCTGCTCCCCGCACCAGCTTTTCCTGCAACCTGCCTTTCCTGCTTCTAGCTTTTCCTGTGACCTGTCACCCGTCACCTGCCCTCACGGCGTTCCCTCATAAAGCGGCCACAGCCGGTCGGCAGTAACGCGATAAATAGCGTAGGCGCTCCCATCATCGAAGGTGCGCCGGAAGAGCAGTTCGCCGCGTCCATCGCCATCGGCATCGACCGCGTCGATCAGTTCCATGCGCGGACTCACATCAAGATGCCGCGAATCGGTCTCCGCAAAAAACAGTTTTCGCAACTCCCCTTCGAGGTTGGTGCGGGCGATCAGCGTGATCTCTTTTGGCTCTAGGGAGCCTTCGGTCGTTCCCGTCGTGGGCAGTTGCGCTTTCGCCGAAAGCACCAGCACCGGTTCGTTCGAACTGGAGAGATCGAAGATTCGCAAGTTCACACTCTCAAAAGTCGGCGAGGGCGATTTCGCGGCGGCCTTGCCGACCGGCTTGCCCGTCGATGCCTTCTTCACCGCGCCCGCAGCCGGTTTCGGCGCATTCGCCAGAAGCTGCGTCGAGGCCAGCTCCAGCATCTTGTTGCGGTAAATGGCTTCCTCCACCGGCTTCAGATCATAAGTGTAGGGACGCGGATCGGGCCCTCCAGCATCCGAAATCGCCGGGATCATCACCACCGGCGGCACTGCTGCGGGATCCTTCGCCGCCATGTCCGACTTTCCCGCACCCGCCGCCGACGCTGCGGGCGCGATTTCCGTCACCGGTGCGAAGACCGCGAATGGCTCCTCATGCTGAGTCGTCTCCGGCTTGCCACGTCGCAACCGCGGACGATTGGGATCGCCGATCGGTTCGTCATCATTTGACGCAGAAGTACTCGGCGAAGAGGCAGGCGCTGCTTTCGGCTGCTCAGGCGTTGACGCCTTCGCGGTTTGTGCGGATGCAGGTGCGGACACTGGAGCGCTCGCGGGCGCAGGCGCAGTTGGCGCGGGGATAGTTGACGCCCCAGGCGCAGGCGGCGCCGAAGACGCAGCGGGCACAGACTTTGGCTGGTCTTTACCGGCGCTGTTCTTGTCTTTATCCGGAGTCTTGCTCTCAGACCCGCTGTCGGTCTCCGCCGGAGCACGCCGATGAAGCACGGGCGGCCCGTTTCTGTCGTCGTCGGCAATCACCGGCTCCGCGTATTTCTTTTTTTTCGACGGATCGATCGATCCCGCCGGCAGCCACTTCCCCTCGGCAATCCACGTGTGGTTCAGCTGTCCGGGCTGCGTAATCGTAAATAGCCCCTGCGACACGCCGGTCACGAATCCTTCGTAGATAATCCCAAAGTCAAGAGCCATCGGAACCGGCGCAGCTTTATAAGACCCGGCGTCATAAAATTTCCCGTCCATCATGACGGCAATAGGAATAATCCGAGCTTTGCCTTTCGGCGAAAGCTGGACCAGCCCCAGGGCTCGCGGCCCCTTGTCAAGCGCGGCTTTGCGGCCGTATTGGGTCAGCGGCGCCTGCGCCTCGAGCAGAGAACTGGCGAGGGCGATCGCCGCAACCAAGGTGACGGCGAACAGGCTATTGCGATATAACGATGGTCGGCGAGGAAAAAATTCCATGGAAGTCAATGATAAATCCCCAGACTTTAGTACGACGGACGAGAATGGCAAAGAGGTTGCCCTGAAAGATTTTCGCGGCAAGACTCTGGTGCTCTATTTCTATCCCAAGGCCGATACACCCGGCTGCACCAAAGAAGCCTGCAGCTTCCGCGACAGCTATTCGGAGATCAAGAAAACCGGCGCAGTGCTGCTAGGAATCTCGGCCGATACGTCAACATCACAGAAAAAATTTCAGGACAAGTTTACCCTTCCGTTCCCGCTGCTGGCCGATCCCGAGAAAAAGATCGCCAATCTCTTTGGCGTGGTTAAAGAAAAGAACATGTACGGCAAAAAAGTGAAAGGCATCGCGCGCATCACATTCGTAATTGGCCCCGACGGCAAGATCAAACACATCTTTAACAACGTGAAGCCCGAGGGCCACGCCGACCAAGTGCTCGCCTATCTGAAAAGCGCCGCCTGAGACGGTTGCAGAGGTCAGAGGTCGGATTGCAGAAGTAAGAACCAAGCGGCCTTTCACTTCTGCAATCTGACCTCCGACCTCTAACCTCCGAATGACGAAATCGATTAGCCGAGCTTCACTGCTCAAGCCGGAGTTCTACAACCGCGATCCGCGCCGCGTGGCGCGGTCTCTGCTGGGTAAGCTGCTCATCCGCCAAACTCCACGCGGAATTCTCGCCGGAAGAATTGTCGAAACCGAAGCCTATCTCGGCAATGACGACGCGGCCGCGCACAGCGCGGCCGGCAAGACAGCGCGTAACTCGGTTCTCTTCGGCCCTCCCGGCCACGCCTACGTGTATTTCATCTACGGGAATCACTACTGTTTGAACGTTTCCTGCCTGCCCGATGGAGTGCCCGGAGGCGTACTGTTTCGAGCACTCGAACCCATCACCGGCATCGAGCAGATGGCGGAAGCACGAGGAGTCGACCTACCGGAAAAACCGGAGCTAAGAAAGCTTTCCATCCTTAAGAAGATTTCTTCTGGTCCGGGCCGCATGTCCGAAGCTCTTGGAGTCACCCGCGCCCGCGACAATGACAAAAGCCTGGTGAGCGCACGTTCCGACCTGCGCATAGTCGATGACGGCTATCGCGTTCGCCGCGTCGTGGTTTCTCCCCGCATCGGAATTGTGAAAGCAGCCGACCATCCCTTGCGTTATTTCATCGCCGGTAATCCGTTCGTTTCGTAATGATTTCCGCGCAGATGAATCCATCTTCCAGCTTCCGCTTGCCTAGCGCGAGATCTTCGGCGAAGATGCTAGACAGATTCCGTGCCCAAGTCCCGTCTCAAGTCCGCAGCCGCATCGAAGGCTGACCGAGTCTCTGCCGCGACCGCCAAATTGCGCTTGCTAAAAAAATTGCGCTGCACTCTCAACTTCGAAAAAAAGGCCTGGGCCGCGGGCGCGAGATACGTTGCCGGAGTCGATGAAGTCGGCCGCGGATCGCTGTTCGGCCCCGTGGTCGCCGCCGCCGTCATCCTCTGTGAGAGCGACGATCGTGAGAATGACGATCCCGCTCGTCGCATTCGCGGCCTGCGCGATTCAAAACTCATTTCCGCCGAAAAACGCGAGGAGCTGGCGCTCCTCATTCGCGAGCGCGCCGTCGCCTGGGCGATCGCCGCCGTCGATTCCGCGCGCATCGATCAAATCAATATTTATCAGGCTTCGCGCGTGGCCATGCTGCATGCGGTTCAGCAATTGGCTCCGGCGGCAAATCATCTTCTGATCGATGCCGTAAGGCTCGATTGCGAAATTCCGCAGCAGCCGATCATTCACGGCGACGCGCTCTCTCGTTCCATCGCCGCCGCCTCCATCATCGCCAAAGTCGAACGCGACCGCATGATTTCCGCGTGGGATCCCGTTTTTCCCATGTACGGCCTCGCCTCGAACAAAGGATATTGCACGCCGCGCCATCTCGCCGCTCTGCGCGAGCACGGCCCCTCGCCACTGCATCGGCAGTCGTTTTCGCCCGTGTGGAACGCGCCGATCCCGCAGGAAGTTCTAGGCTTCATGCTCGACGACGTCGCCGCCGATGTGGTCGCCGCCGTCCAAGAAGAAGATGAAGATGAAGAAGAACTAGTGGCAGAAGTCGCCGAAACCTAGCCAGCGAAGCCTAGCCCGCATTCCGCAACTCTTGAGCAATTCGCGGCAGCACCGCCCTCAGCAGCGCAATGAACTGCCCCATCACTCGTCGCCCCACTTCAAGCACCTCTTCATGCACCAGCGCCTTATCAAGAATTCCTGCCGCCATATTCGTCACGCATGAAATCGCCAAAACATTCATCCCCATGTGCCGCGCCACAATCGCCTCCGGCACCGTCGACATCCCCACCAGATCGGCGCCAATCGTCCGCAAATATCGAATCTCCGCCGGAGTCTCATAACTCGGCCCCGCCAGCGCCGCATAAACCCCCTCGCGCGGCGCAATCGAAAGTTTCTCCGCCTCCTCCAGCGCAATCTCTCGATAGCGCTTAGCATAGGTATAACTCATGTCAGGGAAGCGCGGCCCAAAGCGCTCATCATTCGCCCCCGTCAGCGGATTCTGTCTTTGCAAATTAATATGATCGCGCAGAATCACCAGCGCCCCCTGCCCGTACTCGACATTAATCCCGCCAGCCGCATTGGTAAGAATCAAAGCGCATATGCCAGCGCGTCCCAGCACCCGCGTAGGAAACGCAACCTCCGCCGCCGGATACCCTTCATACAAATGCACGCGCCCCTGCATCACCGCCACCGGAACGACGCCGCACTTTCCCACCACTAGTTGCCCAGCATGACCCGCCGCCGTCGAGCGCGGAAACGTAGGAATGTGCGCGTAGGGAATGCGAACAGCATCCTTAAGATCGTCAGCAAATGACCCCAGCCCCGATCCCAGCACCAGTCCAATCTGCGGGCGCAAGGCAGTCTGCGAAAGCACAAACGTCGCCGCCGATTCCGCCCGAGTAAAAAGATCAGGAGTCATAAAAAATCAAATCGCCGCAAACACAGCGCGAAAAAATCACGTAGGGACGGCCGCCCTCGGCCGTCCAGCCGGGCAAAGCCCGGCTGCGCTTCAAAACTGTTTCTCAAACTCCGAGAAAGCCCGCTCCAACTTCCACTGCACCCGAGCCCGCTCACTCGCAGCAAGAAACTTCTCACATTTACCGGAGACGCGATCACTCGATACTTTCTCATCCGCGCAAGCCGCAACCCGCCCAAACTCGCCGCTGCCGGGACTCCAAAGACTATCCCCCGCAATAAAACTATGCTCCAGGCTCGCCCGCGCCATGCGCTTCAACTCCGCGTAAGACAACCCATAAGTCTCAGCCGCGCGCAAATATTCGTGCGTCATGTCGCTGCGCGAAACACCTTCATCGTCGGTCGCCAGCGCCACCGGCACTCCATACTTCGTATACACCGGCAGCGGATGCCGCGCCCCACTCACCCCCAGAATCACATCATTCGACGTCAGGCAAATCTCGACCAGCACATTCTTCGTCGCCATCTCCTGCAACAATCCGATCGGATCATCCTCGTTCATCACCGCTGTACCATGCCCAATCCGTTCCGCTCCCGCGCGCTCAATCGATTCTCGTATATGAAACCGCAACCCCTCCGGCGGCACCAGCCCCATCCACAATTCGTCCGCATGCAACGACACATGCGTCGCTGGATAAAACTTATGCAGCGCCTCAATGATCCGCATATGCAGATCGAAATCGTGCATCGGCACGTAATAATCTTCCGGCATCACCAGGTTAAATCCCACAAACCGCGGATCGGCTTTCGTCAACTCGAAGCCCAGCAAAATCTGCGCAAAGACCTGCTCGCGCGGCAGGCCCCGCAACACCTGATACAAATAACGCAGCGTCACAGCGCATCCCGGAGCGGCCTGCGCCGTCCCGCAGTGCAGCACTTCTTTTTCCCGCGCCTCATCGGAATCAAGTTGCCTGCGCACCGATGCCACTACATCCGACATTCCCCCGGCCAGCAATTTGTCGCGCAGCTTGCTGAAATCGTCCGCCGTCGATCCCGGCGTCGAACCGGACGTCGATCCAACTTCCCATCCAATCTTCGTGCCAAGAATCGCCGCCTGCGCGCCGTCCGCCGTGTGCATCAACTCCACATACTGCAGATGATCCTCCGCCGCTCGCGCCGCGACCTCCGCCAGCGCGTCGCCCACGTGCTTCTCCATCGCCGGGCCAAACTTTTCAAACGTCGCAAAAAAATGGTCGTGCCCCGACTCCTCCGCCGCATGCCAATTTCGCATCGACCACGCGTCGATCAGTTGGCCATAAAGAATGTGGTCCTGATAAGCGCAGCGCACCGACGGCTTATTCGTATAAGAGTCGCAAGCGTCGCAAGAAGCATGGATCAGCTTCGAAGTGCCGCGATCCACGCACAGCGCATTCTCCGAAGCCCAGTCGATAAAGCTCTCCGCATAAATCGCCCCGCTCAAATGAACATGCAGATCGCCGCCCTTCGGCACCTCTTGCAAGAACGCCTGCAGCAATCCCGGATTGTGCCGCACCGATTCGAAATACTTCGCCGCTTTATCCTCGGCGCTCTCCGCCGCGGAAATTCGCACAAGAACAAAGACCATCCAGATGCAACCGAGAGGTGCTAAACGCAGTTTTCGCATCGCCAAAACCCTCCAACCACCCTTCCAGTTCACCGTGCAATTGTAGAAAAAGCGATTGTAGGCCATAAGTATCGTCATCGGAACCGGAACCAATCCGCAAGATAGACAGTATTTATGCTGCTAAACCCATGATTTGCACAATCACAATCCTCTGTGATCTCAAACCCAAAGCGCGTCCATTCCACCATGAAACCCAGAAAACCGCATGGATGCTGGCGATTTCGCAATCCAATCCAGGCGATTGCACAATTTGCGCGTCACCCCGCTGTGCATGAGCTGCACTCGATTGATACGCAATAACTTACAGACGTATGAATTTCATTGACGCAAAAAACAGATATGCTAAAACCATAATCGTTCTTTGATACGTTCTGAAGTTTTTCCGGTTGGTGCGGCGTCCGGGGCTCAAGCGTAGTCACTCAGGCAACCGCGAGGTGAGTCTGGGAGGGCGAGCAAGGGTCTATAGCTAAGCGCTGGTCGAGGAGAACAGGAGCCTCTGTCGAAGGCAGGATAGAGTCCCGAGGCGTTGGACTGATTTATCCGGTTGGCGGTGAGCCCGGAGCCCGAGCAAAGATCGTCTTACAATGAACCCGCAAGGGAGTTGTAGGAAAGGGTCAGCAAGGGTCTAAACGCGAGCTACTGGCCGAGACGAATGAATCCAACATCACCTCGGGACTCTCTATTTTTGCAGCCGTAATAAAACTTTCACGTTTCCAAGCTTTGCCGCACAGAATCTTTCCCGTCCGTAGCCTTTCCTGCCACCTGCCTGTTCTGCTTTTCCTGCCCTTCACTCCCCATATCTCCCCTTCAACTCGCTGGCCAGCTCATCCCGTAACTGCCGGTAATCCGAATGCACCGTAGCCCGCAGCGCCGCTTCCGTCGAACTGCCCTGCGAAAGCATCTCGAGAATCCGAGTAATCTCGCTCATCCCATAAGCGTCGCGTATATATTCCGTAGCCGCCAGTGACTCAGCATAAGCCGCGCTAGCCTGCGGAGCCGAAAAGCTCATAAAGCTCCCTTCGAGCACATTAAAAGGAATCTCGCTCCCCGACGCAAACAGCATCGACAATTGATGCCCATAAGGCGCCGCTGACTTACCCTCTTCAACCTGCGCAATGCCCTCATTCAACCAAGTCGGGCAGCGATTGCTCGCCATCTGCGAAATAAACGAATGCGTCAACTCATGTTTCAAAATCCGCGCCAACTCTGGCGTAACGCTCTGCACCCCGCTGATCGGAATCCGCAGCTTGCCATCATTAACCGCGCCGCTCCATGAAGGCGCCCGCGTCACATCGAAAAACGCCTGCTGCGTATACAGCGTGACGGCAATCGTATTGTGCGGAGAGTACCCGAGATCGCGCACCAGGTCGTCATACTCCGAGTCAAGCGTCGCGACCAGGTCGCGCCTGAAATTCTCTAAAGTATCCTTGCCTTCAAAATGTAGGTTGAAGTGATTGCTCTCGCGCTGCGAAAACTCCGACTCCGCCGTCGATTCCCTCTCCGCCCTAGCCAGATATTGGCTGACCGTAGCATCCGGACGCAGCGCCAAAGACTTTTTCCACGCCCGAATCGCCTCCGGCGTATGATCGCTGGCAAATTGCACAAACCCCAGCATCCCCAACGCATCCGCCGAATCGGGAGCAACACTGGCCGCGTGTTGCGCGTAAGTCAGCGCCTCCGCCGCATGCCCCGTGCGCAGAAGCGTAGCCGCGTAATAGATCAGCAAAGTCGCATTATCGGGCTGAAAGCGCAGCGCCGATTCGTAATAAACCTTCGCCCGAGGAAAATTGCCGTGGTCGGACTCATGCTTGCCCGCCAGAAAATACGCCGTCGCCGCGAGTTCCGAATTCCCCGTCTGCGCGGTGCTGGCCAGCGCATCCGTATCCACCTTGCCATCGTGTATGACTTTGCCAGCTACATCGGCTTCATGGCTGAACGAGGGAGGCTCGGGAGTAATATCGATCGCACCGCCGCCTCCGGAACCTGAATGCACCGGAGCGACACCGCCCGTCTCTATGCGCTCGACCGACGCCTTCGGAATCGCATAAGTATCTTCGCCAAGGTCGTATTCGACTCGATCTTTATTTTCTCGAACCTGGTCGGCCCAGATGGTGCGGCCATTCTTAAGATGAATGACGTCGGCCGACGCGGGCAGCGCCACCACCAGCGCCAGCATCACAAGCACTAGAATAAAGATCGGGACAAGGCCTCGCACTCGGCTGATTCTAGCAACCGTGCTGGGGGCCAGTAAGGTGACCAAGGTGCTCGTTCGACCGCGGCAAACGGTCTGGCTGGCCTACTGTTTCCTGGCATCCGCCGCCTGCTCACAGGCGGCCGATCTCAGCCCCCAGTGTCCCCAAACCACGAGCGCTCTCTACGCCCGCATCCATTCCGTCGGCCTCGATCCCGATCGCGTCTACCACGTTCGCGGCGCCACCATCGACCGCCCCAACCTCCACATTGATTTCGACGACGGAACCCTGGCCTTTACCGAAGACATCTGCGGCCGCACCACGGGCGCATTTTTCGACGGTGAAGGCGAGGTCCGCTTGCGTCCGCCGAACCGCGCCGAGCGCGGGTCGCTCGCCCTCTTTACCGGCATGGCCATTCTCGAAGAGCAATTCACCACCGCCTATCTGCGCTTCAACGACGATACGGCAGCCGTATTGCAGCCCTTCCTTACCCCCGCGCCGGAGCCCGCAGAATTCATCAAAGAGTGGGGCGATACCAGCCTTACTCTGGCCGAGTTCGATGGCCTCCGGCTGCTCCTCGACTTCAGTCATTTCCTTCCCACCCCTTCGGGAAACGAGCCGGAACAAAAATTTCTCCCTTTGCTGCACGCTCACCTGTTAGGCAAAAAGCTCGGCGGTTTTGAAGTGGTCTGGGATGCCGCCAACCCCGAACCTCTGTGGGCAGGCCAGCCGCGCATGAAAGACGGCAACCTCTTCTTCGATATCTGGACATCCTTCACTCCCGCCGGCACCGCCGCCCCACCCCCAGTCGACGCATCCATCACCGATTTCCATATTCAGGCTTCCGTCGACCCGCCAACCCGCTTGCGGGCCTCCGCCGATCTCAACGCTAAAATTCGCAGCGGAGGCGAACGCACCCTCCTTTTTGAGTTGTCCCGTTATCTAAAAGTTGACGCGGTCGAGTCCGACGGCCGCCCCGTCGACTTCATCCAAAATCCAGCCATCGAAGGCAGCGAATTGCGCCGCAAAGGGAACGACTTAGTCGCCGTCGTCTTTCCCGCTCCGCTCGCACCCGGCCAGCAATTGAAGCTGCGCTTCCGCTACGCCGGCGACGTCCTCTCCGAAGCCGGCAAAGGATTGCTCTACGTCGGCGAGCGCGGCACCTGGTACCCCAATTTCGGTCTGAGCCCTGCCCGGTTCGACATGGAGTTCCACTATCCTCCACACTGGACCTTGGTCGCCACCGGAAAACGGCTGTCACACACCGGCCCCGAAAACGCGGAGTCAAACCCAGCCACAGAAAAAGTCTCGCGCTGGGTCTCCGAGCGCCCCATCCCCGTCGCCGGATTCAACCTCGGCAAATACATTCGCGCCGAAGCCAAGGCAGGCAATGTCGTAGTCGAGGCCTATGGCACCAAGGGAGTCGAAAAATCGTTTCCCAAGCCGCCAGAGGAGCTAGCTGCCCCGATTCTTCCCTCTGCTCCCGGCCAACGTTTGCGGCCGACGGTCCCTATTGTCGTTTCCCCGCCGCCCCCATCCCCGGCCCGTGACGCACAGGCCGTAGCCGACCGTGCCGCTCAGTCAATCGCCAGCTTCTCCCAATGGTTTGGCCCCTATCCCTACGATTCGCTCGCGCTCACCCAGATGCCCGGGCTGATGAGCCAAGGCTGGCCTGGACTCGTGTTCCTCTCGAGTTTCGCCTTTCTCAGCCCGCGCGAGCAAGCCGACCTGCATCTCGGCACAGTGGCAAGCGAAATCGACAATCAGGTCCTCGTCCACGAGACCGCCCATCAATGGTGGGGCGATCTCGTACTATGGAACAATTATCGCGATCAGTGGATCTCGGAGGGCCTGGCAAACTATGCCTCCCTGCTCATGCTCGAGCAACAGAATCCTGACCAATTCCGCCAGATCCTCGAAAAATATCGCCACGATCTTCTAAGTAAGAACAAAGACGGAGAATGGCTGCGCAATGCCGGACCCGTAACCTTCGGCCAGCGCCTCGATTCCTCCCATTTTCCCAACGGATACGACGAAATCAGCTACGAACGCGGCACCTGGCTGTTTCACATGCTCCGTACCATGTTGCGTGATTCCGAGGCGGCCTCACATTCCCGAAAAGGACACTCCAATTCAATCTCCGACGAGCCCTTCTTTCGCGGTCTGCGAAAAATCAGCCAACGCTATGCAGGAAAGAGCATCAACACACAGGAACTGATAAAAGTTTTCGAAGAGGAACTCCCTCGCCCGCTTTGGTACGAGAATCATCACAATCTGGACTGGTTTCTCCAAGGTTGGATCGAAGGCACCGCCATTCCAAAGCTCGAAACCCGCGAAATTCATATCGCGGAGAAAAACGGGGTGACCACAGTTACCGGTATGATCGTTCAAAAGGACGCGCCCTACGATCTCATCACCGCCGTCCCCGTCTATGCCGCCATGCCCGGCAACACCCTGGTTTTCCTGGGCGAAGTGCTGGCCGACGGCGCTGAAACCGCGTTTCATTTGCCCGCGCCTCATGCCGCGCGCAAAATTCTCCTCGATCCCAGGCAGACAATTCTCAGCGTTGCGAAGTAACTTCCGAATCTGCCGCGAATGTCACTCCGATTCACCGCGCCTTAGTGCGAGCCGCGAGAGCCATGCGGTGATGCGATTGCTATGACAATTTGCAGGACATAAGAGGAGAATAGTAATGACTTTTCAACCGTACACCCGCGCCATAAATAAAGATATTTCTCGCCGGCGAATTATTCTCCTGGTTGAAGACGAACCTTTCGTCCGCGAAGCCACCTGCGGCATCCTGGAAAGCGCCGGCTTCGAAGTTCTGCCCGCAGCCGATGCGCTCCAAGCTATGAAAATTTACCAGGAGCACCAGCGCAAACGCCAGCAGCAGGACTGCTTCCGGAAAATCGACCTCGTAATGACCGACATGATGCTACCAAGCGGCACCGGCCAGCAATTGGCTCAGGACCTTCGCCTGCGTTCCCCCGAACTCGCCGTTCTAATAACCTCCGGCTATCCCAACCCCGACTTTGAAACCGAATCCACCGAGTCGCACCTCTATTTCCTCGCCAAGCCCTACTCCAAGCGAACCCTCTGTGAAAAAATCGAGCAAATTCTCGCTCCCACCCCGCTCGCCCGCGTAGCCAAGCAAGCCAGCTAGCCAAGACGCAAACATAATAGGAACAATCGCGTAGCGACGGCCGCCCTCGGCCGTCCAGCCGAGCAAAGCTTGGGTAACAGTCAATAATCGCGACGCAAGCGGGTGAGCGCCAAAACGTAACCGCCAACCACCCCCGCCGTTTATAATCCTCGTTCCACAAATCGATCCAAACGATAGACTCTAAATTCGCCTAACAGTTCATAGCCCAAGGAGCCCTAATGACACTAGAAGGACGAGTAGCGCTGGTCACCGGAGCATCCCAAGGCATCGGCCACGCCTGCGCGCTAGCCCTAGCCCACAACGGAGCGACCATAGCCGCCGCCTCCCGCAATCAGCAAAAGCTGGACGAATTAGTAGCCGAAATAACCAAAACCGGAGCCCAAGCCGCCGCCTTCGCCATCGACGTAACCGACGAAGATCAGGTCAAATCCGGCGTCAAAGCCGCCCTAGCCCAATTCGGCAAGATCGACATCCTCGTCAACAACGCTGGCATCACCCGCGACCAACTCGTCATGCGCATGAAGCGCGCCGACTGGGACGCCGTCCTCTCGACCAACCTCACCTCCGCCTACCTCTGCATCCAGCAAGTCATCGGCTCCATGCTCAAACAGCGCTGGGGACGCATCATCAACATCACCAGCGTCTTCGGCCAGATGGGCCAGGCCGGCCAGGCCAACTACGCCGCCTCCAAAGCCGGCCTGATCGGCCTAACCATGGCCATGGCCCGCGAAGTAGCCTCCCGCAACATCACCGTCAACGCCGTAGCCCCCGGATTCATCGATACCAGCATGACCGCCGCTCTAACCGAAGAATTCAAGCAGACCGCCGTAAATCAGATCCCGCTAGGCCGAGTGGGCTCTCCCCAGGACGTAGCCCACGCAGTCCGCTTCCTAGCCTCCGATGAAGCCGCCTACATCACCGGCCACGTGCTGAATGTGAATGGCGGGCTGTTGATGGGGTGAGAGAACGCGGGCTTGCTGTCCGGAATACCACTCCTCCGTCGAGAGTGCTTCACTGAAAAGTCATTTATCTATCGGAACGCTCCTGGGTAGGCATCGGCCGAACGCCACCACTTCCTAGCGAGATGCTCGCGAACTTTGCGTAGCGCGAACACCCCTGTCCGCGTGCCGAGACCGCCCACGGCCAAAGTATTTGCGAAAATCCCAAGAGGGATGGCTTTGTAAAATCAGCCTTTCAAAGGATTGCCGGAGTTGGTCCGCATCAAGTCCAAATGACGGAAAGGTTGCTAGAATGATTTTCGAGATGGGCGACGTGGTGAATTTTCTCAGCAAGGGCGCATTCGAGACGTCCCGCAACGCCTCGTTGAAAAATCGCGAAGAACTAGACAACCTCCTTTCAGCGAAGATCCCAAAATACACAACCGAGGACACGAGCTTGGTCGTGTTCGGCTCTCTTGCGCGAGAGGAATGGACCTCGGGCAGCGATCTCGATTGGACATACCTGATCGACGGTGAAGCGAATTCAGATCATCTGCGAATTGCCCAGTCCATCCAAGCCATTCTCAGGGAAAATGAGAACCGATTCCGAGCTCCTGGTTCAACCGAAACTTTTGGAAATATGGCGTTTAGCCACGACCTTCTCCATCAAATCGGCGGGCAAAATGATACCAACAAGAACACTACTCGAAGAATTCTGCTTCTCCTCGAGTCCTTTCCGATCGGCAAGAGGACCGAAGCCTACGACCGAATTATGCAAGGAGTGATTAACCGCTATCTCGAGGAGGATATGAACCCCTTGACTCATGATGGAAAGAGATACCGGGTGCCACGGTTCTTGCTGAACGACATCGTTCGATTTTGGAGAACCATGGCGGTCGACTTCGCCATGTAAACAACGAGATCGTGGGGGCAAAGGCTGGGGCATACGCAACGCAAAGCTCCGAATGTCTAGGAAACTGATTTTCGCATCCGGTCTCCTCGTCTGCTTTAGCGCGAACCTGGAGCCAGATTTACAATCCAAGATTTCCACCGACAAAAGTGATATAAGGTTTCACCTAGCGAAGCACATTAGGGAGCTCACGCGCCTCAGCCCTCTCAGAGTTATCGAGAGATCGATGATGCAGTACGACGTACCGGACTCAGTGGCAACGGACTTGTTTCAAGCCTACGCTGCGTTTCTAGGTGTGCTTGACAATAAGGTGAAACGTGATGCCCTTGAGAATCTGCGGTCCCAGGATTCACGAACCAACTCCTTTAAAGAAATAAGGGAGATCAGCGATGTTTTTCAACGTTCTCTCGATCATATCTTCTTCGACAATTCTCTGGTTGCACCACTGACAAAGAAATACGGGGTTTTCTGATGAGATGTATTGGATTTTCGACGGGCGCATTGGCACGGGGTAACTTCCGCTTGGCTTTGGATATGCTAGCCGACAAGGATGTCAATGCAGTTGAATTGTCCGCACTACGGCGAGAAGAACTAGGTTCTCTGGTGGCGGAACTCGACAGACTTGACCTGTCTCGGTTCAGGCATATCTCATTTCATGCGCCCAGCTCAATAGAGCCGCCGTTCGAACAAGCTGTGTTGAAATTGCTCGCCGAAGTGGCAACGAGAGGCTGGCCGATAATCGTTCACCCCGACGCCATGGTCAATCCATCAGAGTGGGCCTCCCTGCGAGATTCTCTGTGTATCGAGAACATGGATAAGCGGAAGCCGGTTGGTCAAACCGCCCGACAGTTGGCCGAAATCTTTCAAGTGTTTCCCAACGCATCGCTTTGCTTCGATATCGGCCACGCGCGCCAGGTGGATCCTACGATGGTTGAGGCGTCAGTGATTTTGCGTACGTTCCGTCACCGGATTCGACAGCTTCACGTAAGTGAAGTGAACACTCAAAGCAAGCACGATCCCTTGAGCCTTGAATCAATTCTTGCCTTCCATAGAGTGGCCCATCTTCTCCCAGCCGACGCCCCAATCATCTTGGAAAGCCGGGTCGAGGAGTCGCAGATTGAAGAGGAGATTCAAAGCGCGATCAACGCATTGAATCCGCAACAGCTACTAGCGGTGGCTGGAGACTAACGCTACGATTGAGGTTGCCACTTAGAGCGAAGGCTCGCTAAGGCTGTAGCCGCACGAACAATGCGCCACCTATCCCGGTGTCCTCTGTTGGTGTCTCGAACGCGCTCTACAAGAATCGCTGCGGTTGGGTCAATCTCCCTAGCTCTTTCGATAGCCTCAGCTTGTGTTGCTTCGTAATCACTGATTCTTTCCGCGCCGGGCCTCCGAATCGCATAATCACCCTCATCTAGTCGCTGCTCAATAAACAATTTACCGCTCGGCAAAGTTCTCCCTTCTCTCTTTTGATAAAGGCCTGCGGACCGCTCGCTCGACAGCCTGCGGCAACTTGACGGGCACGAAGTACTCCTCCGGGTACAAGTAGTCTTCGCCGGACTCATCAATGACGCGAATCTGATGATGCTTTAGGCCCGCTTTGTCTGGGACGACTTGATAAATCTTGCGCAACTCAAGGGACGCGGCATAGCCCTTGTTGCCTATGCAGATCACGAAATGTGCTTCGCGTTTCATGTTAGTCAAGAATGCGCTTGATCTTGTATTCCTTCGCTCCGATGCCGTGCGCTTCGTACCAGTGGATTTCGGCATGGCATATCGTACCATCGAGAAACTCCACGTCAGCCGTGCCTTTCATCTTCCTCCAACGGTCCTTGCCGTAGGCCCTCCACAACCGCTTGCGTTCGCGAATGGCGCTGCCAGTAGCAATCGACTCCACGTTCGCGACTGGGCCGACAATCTTGAAATGCATCCGCCACGACCGCTAGCTTTTCAGCCGCTCAGGTTCGGTGAGACGCTTTAGCTGCACCCGCTAGTGCTCCCGCAGCTCATGCACTTATAGCAGCTCCCATTCCGCACCATGATCGACCCGCAAACATGGCAACTCGGAGCATCTCCCATATCGATCATATTGGCGAGCGCGTCCGCCGCATGCATCGAACCTACCCGCTGGTCGCTCGCCGTCGCCCCGCCGATCGACCCATTCAGATCGCCAATCCCTTCCGGCGCTGGCTGCGGCTTCGGCCGCAGGTTCTCGAACAGGAACTGCTGCTGTCCGCTCAGGAAGCGCATCTGCAGCCAGCGGAAAATGTAATCCATGATCGATTTGGCAAAGCCAATATCCGGATTGCTCGACCATCCGCTCGGCTCGAAGCGCGTATGCGCAAGCTTTTCGCAGAACAGTTTCAGCGGCACGCCATGCTGCAGCGAAATCGAAACCGCCAGCGCAAAGCTGTCCATCAGTCCCGATACGGTCGAGCCTTCTTTCGCCATCTTGATGAAAATCTCGCCCGGCTCGCCATCGGGATACAAGCCCACAATGATGTAACCTTCGTGGCCTCCAATGTTGAACTTATGCGTCACCGACATGCGCTCTTCTTTCAACTTATGCCGCACGGCGCGCGGGGGCGCATCCAGATTCTCATCCAGTGCCAACGCCGCAGCCGCTGCATTACGCGCCGCATCGTCCTTAGTAGAATTCGCCGTCTTCGAACCAGCCGCGGAAAGCGGCTGCGCCTGCTTACAGCCATCGCGATAAACCGCGACTGCCTTCAGGCCTAACTTCCAAGCCTGAATAAACGACTCCGAGATATCGTCAACCGTAGCCGCATTGGGTAAGTTGACCGTCTTCGAGATAGCTCCCGAGATAAACGGTTGAGCCGCCGCCATCATCTTCAAATGACCCATGTAATGAATCGACCGCGTCCCCTTAGCCGGCTTAAATGAGCAATCAAACACCGCTAAGTGCTCGTCCTTTACATGTGGAGCCCCTTCAATCGTTCCAGTAGCGTCGATGTAACTAACAATCGCGTCCGTCTGCTCGTGCGTGTACCCCAGCTTAAACAGCGCGCCAGGAACGGTATTATTGACAATCTTGATCATTCCACCGCCCACCAGCTTCTTGTACTTAATCAGCGCCAGGTCAGGTTCGATGCCAGTTGTGTCGCAATCCATCATGAAGCCAATCGTCCCCGTAGGCGCGAGAACCGTCACCTGCGAGTTGCGATACCCATACTTCTCTCCATGAGAGAGCGCCTCGTCCCAGCACTGCTTACTAGCTTCAAATAGTGGGTCCGGAACATTCTTGTTATTGATGTTATTCACGCTAGCCCGGTGCATCCGTATCACATCCAAAAACGGCTCGCGATTGATATACCATCCCGGGCAAGCCGCACCCGGCATATCTTCCGCCTTAGTAACTCCCAGCCTCGTCTGCACCGTGTCAGTGATAGGAGTTAGCGGCCGACACTGTTCCGCGATCTTCGACGATTGCAGATAAGCCTCGCCGCACATAATGGCAGTCACACACGCAGCGTAATCTCTTCCCCCGTCGCTGTCATAAGGCAGCCCCGCAGCCATTAGCAAAGCCCCCAGATTAGCGTATCCCAATCCCAGCGGACGATAGTCATGCGAATTCTTCCCGATAATCTCGGTAGGATACCCGGCATTGTCCACCAGAATTTCCTGTGCTGTGATGGTGATGTCGACCGCGTGCCGGTAGGCTTCCACGTCAAAAGTCCCATTGGGCGCGAACTTCAGCAGATTCAAACTCGCCAGATTGCATGCCGAATCATCCAGGAACATATACTCGCTGCACGGATTGCTGGCATTGATTCGAGCCGTGTTCTTCGAGGTATGCCAGCGATTGACAGTCGTGTCGTACTGCATCCCCGGATCCCCGCAGTGCCACGTAGCCTCGGAGATTTTAGACATCAGCTCTTTAGCTTTATAGGTTTTAACAACCCGCCCGTCTACGATTGACCGCGTAGGGAAATCCGTATCCCGAGTTACCGCCACCATGAAGTCATCAGTTACTCGAACCGAGTTATTCGCATTTTGAAAGAAGATAGAGCTATAAGCATCCGAGTCAGGATGCGATCCGTCATAACCTTGTGCCACTAACGCGTGCGCCTTAGCCTCTTCTTTCGACTTACATTCAATAAAGTCGACGATATCCGGATGGTCGATATTCAGAATAACCATCTTAGCCGCGCGCCGCGTCTTGCCTCCCGACTTAATAACTCCAGCAAACGCATCGAAGCCCTTCATAAAGCTCAGCGGACCGCTAGCCGTCCCGCCACCACTCAAAACTTCGGTCGAAGAGCGCAGCGGCGAGAGATTTGTTCCCGTGCCCGATCCCCACTTAAACAGCATGCCTTCGGTCTTCGCCAGCGTCAGAATCGAATCGAGCGAGTCTTTCACCGAATTAATGAAACAGGCAGAGCACTGCGGCCGCGTGTATCCGGTAACGCCAAATTCCACCTGATTGGTCGTCGCATTCCAGTGCCAATTGGTAGCATCCGATTTCGGCTCGACGCGTTCGCAGCCCACGTTGAACCACACCGGCGAATTGAACGCCATGTGCTGCCGAATCAGCAGGTGCACGAGCTCATCGTGAAAAGTAGCTGCGTCTTCGCTAGTGCGGAAGTATCCATCCTTCACGCCCCAGTCACGAATCGTCTCCGCGACGCGCGCCACCAGTTGCCGCACGCCCGTTTCGCGCTCGCCCGTGCCAATCTGCCCATGAAGATATTTCGACGCGACAATATTGGTCGCGGTCATTGACCAGTCTTTCGGAACCTCCACATCCTTCTGCTCAAAAATCATCCCGCCCTGCGAGTCGGTGATCTGCGCGTTGCGCAACTCCCACTCGACTTCGTTATAAGGCGAGATGCCGGCCTTGGTGAAAAAACGGCGAAAGGTTAAACCACCATTGGGCTTCCGATCGGCAGCAGGAATAGACTGAGTTTTGATTTGGTCTCGCACTTCGGGCATTTCCTTCTCCTAAATTAGATGATGGCAAAGAGCAGTCGATCTACAACAACCGTCTCAAATAAATTTTTCAAATAAAAACGGCTGCGCGGCAACCGCTTAGGTCGCTTTTCAGCGCCTCGCCCTCATGGGCCATGGATTTCGAAGAGCTAATGGAATCGCCGACGCGATATCCCGATGCGAAGCCGGCTCTCTACGGAGCCGGATCGCCCTGCAGGCGTTTTCGGTAATTGTGTTCTGGGAACGCTACGGGGTTGGTTGCGTGCGCCGTCGGCGCAGCCAATACGGACTTCACCGTAGCCCGGCCGAGTGCCGCACTTTCCTCGCCTGGGCAGATGACGACGCCTGCCTTGGAATCGCTGGCCGGACATTCAATACCGTGACGGGCGAAAGAGGCGGCAACTAGATTCATTAATGCTTCCATCGGGGCTCCTAGGGCGCGAACCGAGACGGGGGCGAGCCGTCTCTCTATCAACTTAAAATCTCTCAATGAATTCCCCCGGAGGGATGCCTGGCGAGGCCAGACCGGGGGAAGTCACCTCTTGTTTCGATTGCCCATCCACTCCGGAGGAATGGGTTCCCGTGGCGGGGAAGACACAAGATCCTTCGCTTCGCGAAGGATTTCGGCAGCGGACTAAACGCCCGCTCCTCAACTTTGTGTCTCGCCCCTGGTTTTTATCGTCTCTGCCTCCTTCTGGAGGTCTGCTAAAAAACTGCTCTGGGATGCTTAACGTACTCCCGTATATGGTGCCTGTCAAGAGATAAACACAACATCTGGTAGCTCGAAAGTGTTAAGGGTATCTAAGAAGCCAAGTGTTAAGGGTATCTAAGAAGCCAAGTTTCAAGGTTTCCGAGATTTCAAAACCCGCCCCAGCATCCAGGCTTGAAGCTTTTCCCGTTAAGCACTCGCGCGGTTGCGCGTCTCCACGGAGGCCGGAGGCACCGACTGGGCGAGCACGCTCGGTACTCCGCGGGCCGAAAGCTTCTTTTCCAGCGATTGATGTTGCGCAGGCCCGGGCTGCGTTCCCGCCAGCGGCACATAAATGTCTTCGAACAGAGCTTGATTGGTGATGCGTTTTATACCGTCGGAAAATTCGACGAGATAATCGCCGGGCTGGCCCGATTGTTCGCGGCCGAGTGCGTCGGTGAAAGCAAGTGGTCGGGTGAGTTGACGAGCGCGCACCAGAAAACGCGTGCGGTAGACGGTCCATTGACTCTCAGCGTTCATAGCTTCCTTCGCTTCCTCAAGGGGAGGGGCTGTTTTCATTGCTCGCATTCTCGTTATGAGTTTCGTCCGGGCACGGTCGGCGCACGGCGGATAAGTCTTTGCAAGTGGAGTGACTCTACGCGCACTAACGAAGCCCGGTCAATTCCATAAGAATGGTGCAATGGTGGAATTCTGGCTCCCGGATTGGATGTGATAAATCTGACGGAATCTCGGCCCGAATCAAACGGCGGTTGGCGCACAAGGGGCGGGGATTAGCGGTTGGCGGCAAACTATCGCCAAAGCTTTTTCGGCATGCAGACGGAATTTGCACAACGGGTGCACAGGTTAGGAACAGTTCGCGCTTGTCGCCGCTCAAGTGGCGTATGCCGCATGTCTCTCCCCTATCGGGAATAACCGAAACGCCGCCTATTGCCCTCCAGTCAAGTCGGCCAGCTTCCGCAATTTAACCGTCGCGTCATTCGAGATATCCTGCCGCAACCATGCCAAGCGAAAGAAACGTGATCAATCTTCCTCCGTTTTAACGAAGTCCTGCCGTCCCCCGTGCACCCCCGTGTCCTCCGTGGTTAATGATTTCTCACACGCAACCTAACGTTAAACAGCGCGGTCGCAAGCCGCGTGTAGTGGGATAATGTTTCTCAACGGAGGCCGCCTATGGGCAGTGTGGCTCTTTTGCAATCTTTGAAGGAAGGCATTCTTGGCCAGGCGAGCGTTAAGACAATCTACGGCGACGCGATCTCCGCCCACGGAAAGACGATCATCCCCGTGGCAAAAGTCATGTACGGCTACGGAGCCGGCGCAGGCACCGGAGGAGTCGGCGATACCAGCGCCCGCGGCGAAGGCGGCGGTGGTGGCGGCGGAGTCCGCGTCGTTCCTCTTGGAGTAATCGAGGTAAGTGACCAGTCAACCCGTTTCGTCCCCATCACCAACCGGAAGAAGATGGCCGGAGCGGTATTGGCGGGAATTGTCTTCGGCATCTGGTTCGGATGGCGCAGAAGCAGATCGCGCTAGAAATATTTCAAGGTCTCCTAAAAAGTTCAAAGGACCGCAGGGTCTAAGAATGCCCCAGATCACCTGGGCCTCAGAACCGCGCGGTCTTTCAAACTTTGCAACCGTGAAACCTGCCCTTATCAGTCACACCCTCGCCCGTTGGTGACGCTCGTCAGCACATTATTGGCGCCCGTCAATTCGCGGCTGTAGCAATATCCACTCGAGTCGGACGCGAAATAGTTCTGCAAGCTCGACTGGTTCTGGTTGCCAGTAATGTATCCGGCGGCGCTGAAGTCGAGCGCGTCGGTTGCGAAGACGCGGTTTTGCAGCAGCGTGAACGACGTCGCCTGTCCTTTGTGTCGTCCCTCCGTGTCCAGCTCAAAGTATTGATTGCTAGTGGTGGTTTGCACTCCCGATCCGTCCGGGTTATAGGCGACACCAATGTCCATCGTGAACGGCCAGTTATAGTTCACCTTCTCGACGAAATTGCCCGCATTGTTCTGCGTAGTTACAACCGATCGGATCGTCGTGTTCTGCTTGATGTCCTGTTGATAGAACGCCGGAAGTATCTTGAAGGTCTGAATATTCGAAAAATTAATGTCCTGAGCCAGCGTCGTAGTGACGGTCCCAAGCGAAGTGTTTACGTATCCCGAGATCTGAAAGTTGTGCCCGGAACTCGTGTTGACCGTGCCGCCCAGATTGCCGTTCTTCGCAACGTGAATGTTTTCCGTGATGTTCGGCGAAGGTACGGCTAACGTGTTGTTGGTCAGCGCTCCCGTAACCTGCGTCGATCCAGAATCCAGATACAGCAGCAATGATGCTGTCGCCGAGAAATAACTGTCGGCATTGAAGACGCTCAGCGCGATCGTATGCGGCTGCCCATCATCAAGCACCGCCGCGAAGGGCGTCAGGTTAACGCGATAAGGCCGGAAATTCAGCGTCTGGACGCCGGGAATCGGAATCCACAAAAACGGATCAATACCGCCCGTGTAAATCCACGGATACACCGGCGCAACGCCCGCCGGATTCCCATCGATGGTCACTTCCGATTCGCGAAACGCCGTCCCGGGGCAACTCTCGAGTTTACCGGCAACATCATTCGGCACGCACGTGTACCAGAATTCGTCAGCCGACTGGCTCTGCGAGAAAACGTCAAAATAAAGATCGGTAATGTTCGTCGGAAGCGTCAGAGTCTGTTCCAGCAGGCTCGTCGTGCTATAAAGCGCAACCGTCCCGCCCGCGGGACCGGCAGAGAATCCGATGACCTGATCTGCCGTGCGCGGCGGCAGTTGATTTTGCGCCAGCGGATAGAAGAGAACATCCGCGGAACCAAACAGAAGTCCATTGTAGGTTTTGTTGTACAGGTTGCCGAGATCGACTGTGCCATCTTCCTCGACCGTGAAAATCGAACTATAGTCGGTGAGATCGCGTTCAACGTGCCAATGGCGGGCGTCGTTGGGATCATCTTCGGCAGTAGTGCCAAAATAAATGTTAGTGGGCCCGATCCAGATATTCGCCGTGCGATCGTATTGAATCCCTTTGGTGATGGAGAAGTTGGCTTCCAGAATTACCTTTGCCCACGGGCCGGGACACCCAGCTGGCGGCGCGTAATTAAAGCTCTGCGGATTATAGTTGTCGAACTTATACCCCTTAAACAGTTGCACTTTGCACGGCGTAGTCTTAGGCCGCGGCACCGGCGGATCGGCGGTAGCAGTATTGCCGGAACCGATCTTATACTGAGCGGCGGCAAGACCGGAGAGCATCAGCAGCGAAACAAGCGTAGCGGCAAACTGCGAGAGCTGGGAAGTGGATATAGTAGTGGACATGGAGCCTCCTGGTGGCGGTCGAACGGATAGCTGGATCAGGATCGTCTGCGCGGCGAAAAGCCGCGGTGGTAGAGGAGTTTAGAGAGAAAGCAAAGCAAGTGTCAAGCGTCGCTCGGGTCAAACTGCACTTTGCTTTGAAGGGGCTCGGCTTCAGCCGTGCCACAAAAGGCCAGTAAAGAGATAACGGCTTTAGCCCCTGAGGCAAGAACCGGCAGGCCAAGAATTTGCCAAGTCGCTAGGCTTTCTCCCTGCCTCCGTGGTGAAAACGCTATATGTTGAGAACACGCTTCAACCGCGACATTGTCACCGAATTCCTACCGCCCACGCGATCGCGAAAAATTCAGCGTGCAATCATCCTGTGCGATGGCATGCCCTCGATTCCACGCAAACAGCCCTTGGCCGAATTCCTTTCCAAGCAAGGATATTGGGTCTTCTATCCACGCTATCGCGGAGCCTGGGAAAGTGGCGGCCAGTTTCTCGAGCGATCTCCCCACCTCGACATCCTCGACGTGATCGGCGGACTGAATAAAGAATTTCGCGAACTAGCCTTCGGCCGTCGCTTCCGTGTTCGCGCTAACGAAGTCTTTGTGATTGGCGGAAGTTTTGGCGGAGCCGCTGCGATTCTTTCCACTCTTGACCCGCGCGTAAAGAAGGCGGTAGCGAATTGTCCCGTGGTCGATTGGGCAATTCTCGGACCCGAGCAAAAAAAAGAAACGTCGAATCCCAGCTACGCCGCCTACATCCGTGCCGCGTTCGGCAACGGATATCGTTTGTCCGACAGAAATTGGAAGAAACTCAGCAGTGGAAAATTCTATAGCCCTGCCTATCACGCGAGCGAAATCGACAGCTCGAAGGTCATCATGTTTCACGCACAAGATGACCCATATATTCCTTACCAATCGGTGCGAAAATTCGCTCGAATCACAGGCATAACTTTGAAGTTGTTGCGCCGTGGCGGCCACTTGAGCACCGATTCTATCGTGCGAAAATATTGGCCACAGATCGGAAAGTTTTTCGAAAGTTAGACGGTCGAAGATCTTGCTCGCCCAAATCGCGCTAATTCAGACCTCGGGTCAATGCCTTAATGCCAATACGCGATCGCCTGTATTTCCCATGGTCGTGCCGTGTACGACAATAAATGGGGGCGCGTTCTTGTATAACATCGATCTAATTCGTCAGCTGTGCGGAGAAATTGTTAGCGAGCAAGACCCCCACAAGGTGAGTGAACTCATGGCGCTCCTCCGAGCCGTCATCAGCGAAGATCAGGAAGAAATCCGAACCAGAATGGCCTTCCTCGCCAAAAAATATGCTCTCACCAGAGACGTCGCCGCAGATTGAATCGCGAGGCCAAACAAAAAAAGCGGCGCAGACCAAGTCCGCGCCGCACTGGTCGACCCAGCTAGCTTTTATCCCTACTTCTTCACTGACTGAAAACGCTTATTGATCTCGTCCCAGTTCACTACATTCCACCACGCTTGCAGATATTCCGGACGCCGGTTGTTGTACTTCAAATAGTAAGCATGCTCCCAAACATCGTTTCCGAAAATAGGGGGAAGTCCCTGGGAGATCGGGTTGTCTTGATTCGGTGTCGAGACGATTTTCACTTCGCCCTTAGAATCGGCTGCCAGCCACACCCATCCGCTCCCAAACTGCCCCACCCCGGCGGCGTTGAATTTTTCCTGAAAGCTCTTGAAGTCTCCAAAAGTTTTCTTGATCACTTCCGCGATCGGTCCGGTCGGATCGCCTCCGCCGTGCGGCTTCATGATGTTCCAGAACATCGTATGATTCACGTGTCCGCCGCCATTGTTGCGCACCGCGCCGCGTATATCTTCCGGTATGGCATTCAAATCGCGAATTAAATCTTCCGCCGATTTCTTGTGCAGCTCGGGATGTTTGTCCAGCGCCGCATTCAAGTTCTTGACGTAAGCCGCGTGATGCATGTCGTGATGCAGATGCATCGTCTTTTCATCAATCGTGGGTTCGAGTGCTGTGTAATCGTACGTCAAAGCCGGCAGTTCATGCGCCATTTTCAATTCCTCCAAGAGTTTGTGCCATTTTCGTTTCCTCCTTAAAGCCTTAAAGATGACAAGGTGAGGAGGAAAGATTCACGCCGAGCGGATTCGGTTGTCTTCGCGGCACGCTATATTTGTAACACTTTGGCGAGGTCTCAGGGTGAAGCGGCAATCGTCGGTCGTAACCATGCCGTTATAATTCTCGTTCATCATAAAATTCTTACATCAATACGGCTGCATCCCGGAGGGTCTTTGAAAGTCTTGTTGCTCGAGAACATCAGCGGCATGGCCGTTTCGCAGTTCAAGGAAGCAGGCTTTGAGGTTGAGTCGCTGAAGGGCGCGCTGGACGAGCGCGAGCTGATCGAAAAGGTCCGCGGCACTTCGATCTTGGGCGTTCGCTCCAAGACGCGCATCACCGCCGCCGTCCTCGACGCCGCGCCCGAATTAGTCTCTGTCGGCGCCTTCTGCATCGGCGTAGACAAAATCGATCGCACCGCCTCCAGCGAACGCGGAATCGCCGTGTTTAACGACCCTCACTCCAATAGCCGCTCGGTGGCCGAGTTGGCCATGGGCGAGATCATCCTCCTCATGCGCCGCACCTTTGAAGCAAGCACCGAGCTGCATGCTGGAGTCTGGAATAAATCCTCCGCCGGATCCCACGAAGTCCGCGGCCTGACCCTCGGCATCGTCGGCTACGGAAAAATCGGCTCGCAGATATCGGACCTGGCCGAGGCCCTGGGCATGCGCGTCGTCTTCCACGATGTCGCGCACGTTCTCGCCCGCGGAAATGCGCGGCCCGTCAGCTTCCGCGAATTGCTCGAAACCGCCGACGTCATCACTCTCCACGTAGATGGCAAAGTTCAAAATCAGGATTTATTCGGCGAAGAAGAAATTCGCCAGATGAAAGACGGAGCCTGCCTCATCAATCTCAGCCGCGGCTTCGTAGTCGATCACGAGGCTCTGGCGCGTCACTTGAAAAGCGGCAAACTGGCCGGCGCCGCAGTAGATGTTTTTCCCGTCGAGCCCGAATCGGGCGGCGCATTCTCCAGTCCACTGCGCGGCCTGCCCAACGTGATTCTGACGCCGCATATCGGCGGCAGCACCGAAGAGGCGCAGCAGAATATCGGCCAGTTCGTTTCCGCGCGCATGATCGATTATTTCAACACCGGCAATTCACAGCTCAGCGTCAACATGCCGCAATGCCATCTCGAATACGAACCCGGATCGCATCGCCTCACCCACATGCACCACAACATCCCGGGAATCTTGCGGGCCATCAACGACATTCTCGCCGACCGCGGAATCAATATCGAGCGCCAGGTGCTCGACACCCGCGGCGCACTCGGCTACGCCATCTACGACATCAATCAGGATTGCGATGACCAGATGCTCACGAAACTGCGCGCCGTTCCCCAAACCATTCGCGTGCGCGTGCCGGGCGTCGCCGCGCGAACTTGACTTCGACAATTATTCCGGCAAGATTCCCAGAGTTGCAGAAAGCTATAGATTTGTTGCAACGAGTTGCATGATCAGTAAACAGAACTAATGAGTTTGACGCTTGGTGAATCCGCAATTTATGCTTTTTTAGCATCAGTAGCGCGGTGAAGGCTGCGTCCCCAAAGCAGTCTGAGGCAATGCCGCAACTACCCAAGTCGGTTCAATCCTCTTTATTTTTTAACTGGGAGGGGTCGCAATTATGGCTGTTATGCGTGCTCGTGCGTTTGCCATTTGTCTTCTTTTCGTTCTTGCCGCCATGACGCTCGGCCGGGCGCAAACTCCGGTCACCACTTGGCACTACGACAACGGCCGCTCGGGCGCCAATCCCAACGAAACCATTCTCACTCCGCAAAATGTCAATAGCAATCAATTCGGCCAGCTCTTCAACCAGCCCGTCGATGGTCAGATAATCGGCCAGGCGCTCTACCTCCCCGCCGTGACCATTCCCGGAGCTGGCATCCACAACGTCGTTTACGTGGCCACCATGAATGACAGCGTCTACGCCTTCGACGCCGACAGCGCCACCGGCAGCAACGCCAATCCGTTGTGGCACACCAGCTTCATCGGCAACGGCGTCACGCCGGTCCCCGTCAAGCTGCAGAAATGCGGAGGCACAACCTTCTGGACGCAAGTGGGAATTGTTTCCACGCCAGTGATCGACCCCATCGCCGGCACGATTTATGTAGTGGCCAAGACCTACGAAAATTCAAAATTCGTTCATCGGCTCCATGCCTTGGACGTCACGACCGGTCTCGAACAAACTGGCAGCCCCGTCGTGATCACCGCCAGTTACGAATACGGCGGTACGAACTACGTTTTCGAAGACATGATGCAGGTCAATCGTCCGGCCCTGCTTCTCGAAAAGGGCTACGTCTACATCGCTCTCGGTTCGAACGGCTGCCGCGGCGATCACGAACAAGGCTGGGTCGTCGCCTACGACTCCACCACGCTGCAACCAGCGGGCGCGTTTGACGATGAACCGGGCGAATCCGCGGCTGCCTTGTGGATGCGAGGCGGCGGCCTCTCCGCCGACAGCTCCGGCAACATCTACGGAGCGACTGCCGATGGTCCATTCGCGGCCGGCACCAACTTCGGCCAATCGGTGCTCAAGCTCTCCCAATCCGGCAACACCCTGCAACTGGCCGATTGGTTCACTCCCTACAACGAACTCTACCTCGACGAACACGATCTGGATATGAGCGAGCCCGTTCTGGTGCTCCCGAAGCAGTCCGCAAAGATTCCAAATTTGTTGGCCGCGATCGGCAAGGAAGGCACAATCTACATTCTCAACCAAAAAAACCTCGGGCACTTCTGCGCCACCTGCACCCAGTCCGACACGCAGATTGTCCAGGAGCTGCCTTCATTCGCCCCCGAGGGTGGTGCGCTGGTTTACTGGAATGACGCTATCTATACATCCGCTACCGGAGCGCCCATCGCCGCCCTGTCCTTCACCAAGGGCGTGCTGGCCCAGACGCCCTTCGCGCTCTCGAAGAAAGTCGACTCGGGCCACTCGCCTGTGATCTCCGCCAATGGCAACACCTCCGGCGTCTTGTGGCAAATTACCGGCGCATCGCTGGCTGCCTTTGACGCGCTCACGCTTAAGCGCCTGTATTACAGCAATCCCCCCCCCCTTCCTCACTTCGCCAATGTGGTCGTCGCGAACGGCAAAGTGTATGTGGGCACAAATAACAGTTTGGTGGCATACGGATTGTTGTAGAAGCCTGAAGTGACCTGCGCGACTTTATTTTGTCGCCGCGCGTTTAAGCCGATCATGGACTGCTTCCCACTCCGGCTCGTTCGGCGGTAGATCGATCGCAATCCAGCTGTAATTCCCCTGATCCGCCTGGTGAAGAGCATCGTAGAGCACGGCGGCGTAATCGCCTGCCCGTTGCGGCATCTGGTGGATCGTGATACCGACCTGGCGATGTTTCAATGGGTGGCGATGCTGCAAATAAATTCCCTCGCCCCTCCCACCGCTAAGCAAACCGTCGCGCAGATCTCCCTTCGTCACCAAATATAAATTCGTCCGCGGGCTGTAATGGCGCGGGTGCATTCCCGGGGAAGGATGGGCTCCGGCTCGAACTTCTTGCGCCTCGGCAATGGGGCCGACAACCGCTTCCAGTTGGCCCCGCGAAATTCCTCCGGGACGAAGCAGCATCGGACACCCCTCCGCCAGCGACAGCACGGTAGACTCGATGCCAACCTCACACGCTCCGCCATCGATGATGAGATCCACCTCCTCGCCGAGGCCCATGCGAACATGCTCCGCCGTGGTTGGAGAAAGTTCGGTGAAGCGATTCGCGCTGGGCGCGGCGAGTGGAACTCCCGCGGCCCGAATCACAGCAAGCGCCATCGGATGCGCCGGCATCCGCAGACCAACCGTGCTCAGCCCGGCGGTAACAATGTCAGGAATCGTGTCGCGCGCGGCTCCGGCAATTGCCAATCGCTTCTTCAGCACCAGCGTCAGCGGCCCGGGCCAGAATTGCTGCGCGAGACGTTCAGCCGCCTCCGGCCATTCCGCCACCAGTGATTGCGCCATTTCAACCGAAGCCACATGAACAATAAGCGGACTCGTCGCGGGCCTGCCCTTAGCCGCGTAAATGCGTTCCACCGCAGCAGCATCAAGCGCGTTGGCGCCCAGCCCATAAACCGTCTCCGTGGGGAAGGCGACGAGCCGTCCGGCACGCAGCATTTTGGCAGCGCGCCCGATCTCCGCCGAATCGCCACCCTTCGATTGTTTTCGGGATTGTGCCCGGGCCATATTCGATTGTAGATTACTCCCGAAATCGCGTAGGGCTGGGCGCCCGCTCGCCCCAACCTCTCGCGCAACTTTACTTTTTCTTATTGGTTTCCGTTTCCTCCACCACCAGGTTGTTATCCACCGAGAACGTGCCAGGCACGCTGTTCGCCCGTATGCCCGCAACCGTCTTGTCCATCTCTCGCGCCACCGAGCCTTCGAGCGTGATGTGCCCATTCTTCACGATGATGTGAATCGGCGGTACGGCACGCACCTGATACAAACTCAGCGCTGGGTCGCCATAAATCGCACGGTAAGTGGCGAGGCGGATTCGGTCGTCCATCGGCGATGTCGGAAGAACCTCGATGTTATTGACCACCCGGGTCACGCCTTCTATGCGTTTCACCACATTTTCCGCGTCGGACTTAAGCGTCGGTCGCGCGACCTGGCCGATCAAAGTTACCGTGCCATCCGGATCCACTTTATAGGCCAGGTTATCGAACACGCCGTAATACGGAAGCATCACCAGTTCGTGACGAACTTCCTTGACGATACGATCAAAACTTTTCTGCGGCACCGCGCCAGTCATTTGGTTGTCCTGAATGGCGGGACCGGCAAAAGCCACCATCGAGAAAATCGCAAATGCGAGACACATCAGCAGAACTAAAGACAGTATTTTTTTCATGTGCTTGACCTCATGCGAGGTAATGTAGAAAACCCTGGATAATTCTTCGCACCTTTGAGACGCGCGAAATGGTGCATAAGTTGCTTTTTCTTACGCGGGATTCAACTCTATATCGTTCCGCTTAATTCGAACGATTGCCTATAAAACATTGATGCACAAAATCCTGCGAAAACCGGCTCACCACCTCGGCCGGAATATCTTTTTCCTCTAATTCGTGAAAGCGAAAATCAATGGTCCGATCTGCATTTACCATAGCCAGCAGATATCCGTAGACGTTGGTCTTCGCTGCCTTGGCATCGCTGGCATTCGCCGGCAGAGGGTAGCGCACAGCGCCCGCCGTTCCGATAATCCAACCCGGCAGAACGCCTCCATTCGCCCGCCAATACGCAGTATTGAAAATGCCATCCATAAAAAAATGCGAATGGCTCGCGAGAATGTAAACATTTTTCTTCGATGTCTGCTGCAGCTTGAGCAGACCGCCATAAGCCCGGCGTCCGCTGGCTTCCGCTTGCGGCGTGTCGCTCATGCTGTGGCCGCGCGCGATACTGTCAGGCAGAGCTTCATGCATGCCCACGACCACGCTAGCAATCGACGGATCTTTCGCATCCTCGGCGAGAACACGCTCAAACCATCCCAGTTGCTCGCTATCAAACTGCTCTGGCGACGCGCTGTCGAGCGAAACGAAGTCAACCCCTCCACGCTGCCAGCGGTAGTAAGTGTGCAGCCTGTGATCTTTCGGATTGTCTTTCAGCCGCTGCTGCCGCAGTTCCGGCCTGTCCAGCCAGTCGGCAAATTGCAGCAGATAATCGCCGCGACTTTTTGGCGCGTAGAGTTCATGATTGCCAATGGCCAGATAAACCGGAGTGTCACCAAAAGGCATCAGCTGATTTTCGATGAAATCGTCCCAGGTATTTTTCTCGTAATCGCTGATCGTCGGCGGCGAAGAAGCCAGCTGTTTGTAATCCTGATCAAAATCGTAAATGGCGCGGAAGTCGCCGAGATGCCAATAGAACGCGGCCTGATCGTGACGTGCGCCTGCAGCAATTGCCGGCATGACCACGTCTCCGCAATTGCGCGAGTCGCCGGAGACAACAAACGTCCAGGATTGCTGCGCGACCGCAACGCACGCGGAAATCAAAAGCAATGAGGTGATACGCAACAGGGCCAGCATCAGAAAATAATACCGCTTCCGTCTTTACTTGCCTATGCGGCTGCGGAAGAACTCGGTGTCGGGCCTGATTTTGGGTGGCGCAGCGGTTTACCGCTGCGATAAATGCACTGCTTTGAATCTGGCTTTAGCCGCCGAGGGAACGCTCTTCGGTTATAAACGACTTTTGTCCGCAGCCTGCTATGCCGCTTTCGGTTTGCTGCGCCGCTCACGAAAACCTTCAATCAATAAATAAAGCACCGGAATAAAAAATAAATTCAGAATCGTGCTCATGATCATCCCGCCAAAAACTGTCGTGCCCACGGAGTGGCGCCCATTTTCCCCCGCCCCGCTCGCCGTGACCAACGGAACCACGCCGAGGATAAACGCAAACGATGTCATGAGAATCGGCCGCAACCGTATTCGCGCGGATTCAACCGCCGCCTCCAGAATCGTCATGCCGCGTTGCCGCAACTGCTCGGCAAATTCCACGATCAGAATCGCGTTCTTGGATGCCAGCCCGACCAGCATCACCAGCCCCACCTGGCAATAAACATCGTTCTGCTGCCCGCGCAGCCATTGTGCCGAGAGCGCTCCCAGCAACGCCATGGGCACGGCCAGCAAAATGATAAAAGGCAGCACGAAGCTTTCATATTGCGCCGAAAGCGTCAAATAAACGACCAGTGTTCCCAGCCCAAAAAGAATAAGCGTGGTCGATCCCGAAGCCAATTCTTCCAGCGAAATTCCCGACCATTCGTAGGTGTAGCCCTGCGGCAATGTCTTTGCAGAAAGCTGTTGCATCGCGTTGATCGCCTGCCCAGAACTGAAGCCGGGCGCGGCCGAGCCATCGATCTCCGACGAGCGGAAAAGATTGTAGTGATTGATAACCTGCGGCGCGGAGGTCTGCGTGATGCTCACCAGATTATCCAGCGGAATCATCGCCCCAGGATCGGATCGCACATAATACTGTCCAATATCCTGCGGATGCGAGCGGAATTGTTTGTCGGCCTGCACGTACACACGATAAGACCGGTTATTAAAATCGAAATCGTTGATATACGCCGACCCCATATAAACACTAAGCGTATCGGTGATCTGGCTCAAAGGAACATGCAGGTTCTTCGCCTTCTCGCGATCGATGGTGACGAGATACTGCGGATCGTTGGCAGTATAGGTGCTGAATAATCCCGCCAGATCTTTTTCTTTGCGCTCGCCGCTCGCGCGAATCAAATCGTGCGTCGTTTTATCCAGGTCCTGCAAAGTATGATTCGCCTGATCCAGCAGTTCATATTGAAATCCTCCAAACTGGCCCAGACCTTGCACCGCGGGCGGTTCGAAGGGAATAACAATCGCGCCCGAAATCCCGAATAACGGCCCGCGCAGCCGGTTGATGATGGAAGCCGCCGTGTGCTCCTCGCCCTTGCGTTTTTCGTAAGGCTGGAGCGGCAAGAACACAAGCCCCGCATTCGATGTCGCGCCTCCGAAGCTGAAGCCGGCGATAGAAAAAGTCCCGCGCACTTCAGGAATAGTCTTAGTAATCGCTGAGACCTGCCGCCCAATGTTCCGCGTGTATTCGAGCGAAGCTCCCGGAGGTGCTTGAATGGCGACGATCAGATACCCCTGATCTTCCGTCGGCACAAAACCCTGCGGCACTTTCTTGAAGACGAAATACGTGAGACCGAGGCCGAGTACAAAGAGGATAAGCGCAACCACCTCGAAACGCAGAAAGACGCGCAGCGCCCGAACATAACCATTGTTAATAGCGCCCAGCACTCGATCGACGCGCTTGAAGAACCAATTCTTTTCGCCATGTTCGCGGCCGAGCAGCAGTGCCGAAAGTGCCGGAGTAAGCGTGAGCGCGTTAAACGCAGAAATCGCAATCGAAAAAGCGATCGTCAGCGCAAACTGGCGAAACAGGATTCCCGTAGTGCCCGGGAAGAACGCCACCGGAACGAACACCGCAACCAGCACCAGCGAAGTCGCGATAACCGCGCCCGTAACTTCCTTCATGGCGTCCGACGCGGCTTTCACCGGATTCAATTCACCTTCCTGCAAGTGCCGCTCGATATTCTCGATGACGACAATGGCGTCATCGACGACCAACCCCGTCGCCAGCGTAATGCCAAACAAGGTCAGCGTATTAATAGAAAAGCCAAGCAGTTTGACGAACGCGAAGGTCCCGATCAGCGACACTGGAATCGTGACTGCCGGAATAATCGTAGAGCGCCAATCTTCGAGAAAAACGAAGATGACAAGAATCACCAGCGTAATGGCCGTGCCCAACGTCGACACCACATCGCGGATCGATTCGCCGACCGCGTCCGTCGTATCGAAGGCGATCTCATATTTCATTCCCGGCGGAAAGCGTTTCGAAAGCCGATCCAGTTCCGCCACGCACTTCTGATGCACGTCGAGAGCATTAGCCGTCGATAGCTGCGTAACCGCGATTCCCACCGCTTCGCGCCCGTTGTAATCCAAATCGTTGCTGTAGTCTTCAGCACCGAGTTCGGCATGGCCCACATCTTTCAAGCGCACCAGCGTGCCATCCGCATTGCTCTTGAGGATGATGTCGTCAAACTGAGCTGGCTCCGAAAGGCGCCCAACGGCGCGCACGCTGATCTGAAACTGCTGCCCCGGCATCGCCGGCTGCGAGCCCACCTGGCCCGCGGCGACCTCGACGTTCTGCTCTCCGAGCGCGCTCACCACATCGTCCGCCGTAAGCGCGCGGCTCGCCATGCGCACCGGATCAAGCCACAGCCGCATCGAATATTTGCGCTCCCCGAAAAGAATGACATCAGCCACGCCCGGCACGCGCTTCAATGTGTCGCGCACATAAACATCGAGATAGTTGCTGATAAACAGCGTCGAGTAGCGCTGGTCGGGCGAAAAAACCGCGCCGCCGAACACAAAATTCTGCGAGGTCTTGGCGACGGTAATTCCAATTTGCTTGACCGCCGCTGGCAGCCTTCCCGAGGCCGTATTCACCCGGTTTTCAATATCAACTGTCGCTAGATCTGGATCGCGTGTGATGTCGAAGGTCGCGGTAACCGTGCTCACTCCGTCGTTGGTGCTCGAAGAGGTGATGTACTTCATGCCTTCGGCGCCATTAATCTGCTGCTCGAGCGGCGTGGTCACCGCTGACTCCACCGTCTGCGAACTCGCTCCCGTATAAACCGCGGTGACTCCCACTTGCGGAGGCGCGAGGTCAGGAAATTGCGCAATCGGCAGAGTAGGAATGCAAACCGCGCCCGCGAGAATAATCATCAAGGCGCATACGGTGGAAAATACCGGGCGATGAATAAAAAAATCGACCATAAGTGGTTATTTATTTGTAAATATTTTGTGCAGTGCGGAACCCTAACTAGCTGCTGCTTTCTTGCGGAACTACCGGTATCCCATCAACCAAAAACTGCGTGCCCGAGACCACGACCTTATCTCCCGGCTTCACACCGTCGAGAATCACATAATCGTTGCCGACAATCTGGCCCACCTGGAGCGGTCTCTGGTGCACCACATAGCCGCCTTTTTGATCCGGCTCAGCGACGAAAGCGAAATAAAGCCCGCCGATTCGCGACACAGCCACCACCGGAACCACCGGCTTCTGCTGGCTTCCCCAAACCACGCGGGCGCGAATCACTTGCGCCGTGCGCAGTTTGTCGTTTGCGTTCGCGATAGTCGCTTTGACCAGCACCGTCTGCGTCGCCGTGTCCACTTGCGGCGAGAGAAACGTGACGCAGCTGCTTGCCAGCAAATTTCCCGCATCGTCGACAATCTGTACTGGCAAATTCAACTTCAACTGCGCAGACTTCTCGATGGGCACATAAATGTAAGCTTCGAGACTGCCCGGCCGATCTACGGTAGTCAGCGTGGTTGTAGTGACAACGCGATCGCCCACGCGCACTGGGACGTCGCCCACAATTCCCGCGCGCGGCGCGACCACACGGTAGTAGTGCAATTGAACCTGCTGCTCGTTGACCTGAGCCTCGAGTGAATGCAATTGCGCCTGGGCCGCATCGAGCGTGGCGCGGGCCTGATCCAGATCCTGCCTGCTCACCACTCCCGCGATGGCCAGGCCTTCGACGCGCTCGTAATTCTGCTGCGCCCATTTCAGTTGCGCGAGTTGCGCGGCGCGGGCGTGATCTTCGCTATTGAGTGTCGCCTGCTGCTTGGCCGGATCGATCTGCATTATGGGCGCGCCGTCACCGACCCGCTCGCCCGAGTGCACATAAATCTGCGTAATAATGCCCTCCACCTGCGGCATCACCACCGCCGAATCGCGCGATTTTAAAGTAGCTACATACTCGGTCGTGTCGTCGATCTTTTCCGCCTTCGCCGTTTGCACTTTCACCGGCATGGCTTGCGGCGCATCTACTTTCGCTGCTTTGCCGTTGCCGCAGGCGGCCGTCGAAAGAATCAGCGCCAGCAGCGCTCCCGGCACAATCCCGGCCAAAATCCGCCTCCGAATCGACGATTGCCTTCTTGCAAAAAATAAGGGTAGAAACATAGTTGTTCGGGGACACTCGATCGCACAATATTAGACTAAAACATATAGATTCACGGTGCCCGCAGAAAGCTCCGAAGAGTTTTCGCTTCTGCTAGATTGTCTTGTAGATTCTCCCCTTATGAGACCGATCCGAAGTTTTGCCAGCGATAACAACGCCGTAGTGCATCCCGAGGTCCTGGACGCCATTGCACGCGCCAACAACGGCCATACGGTAGGCTACGGCAGCGATCCGCACACAGAATCTGCCGTCGGAAAATTCCGCGAGCATTTTGGCGACGATGTAAAAGTTTTTTTTGTTTTCAACGGCACGGCTGCGAATGTGCTAAGTCTGCAGGCGCTGACCCGCCCCTATCATGCCGTCCTCTGCCCCGAGCTTTCTCATATCTACACCGATGAATGTGGTGCGCCCGAAAAGCTCACCGGCTGCAAACTGATTCCCCTGCCCGCGCCAGAGGGCAAGTTGACAGTCGAAACCGTGACCCACGTTTATCACGGAATCGGCGACCAGCATCACGTGCAACCGCGCGTCATCTCGATTACGCAATCGACCGAGATGGGCACCGTCTACAAGCCTGCCGAAATCGAAGCCCTCGCCCGCTTTGCTCACGAGCGCAAAATGTTCCTGCACATGGACGGAGCGAGGATTTCGAACGCCGTGGCCGCACAGCAACTCAGCCTGCGGCAAGCCACGCGCGATCTCGGCGTGGACGTTCTTTCGTTCGGCGGAACCAAAAACGGCCTGATGGGCGTCGAAGCCGTCGTCTTCTTTCGCCCAGAGTTGGCCGAAGATTTTTCATTCCTGCGCAAACAGGGAATGCAACTGGCCTCTAAGATGCGCTTCCTGTCAGCGCAAATGGAAGCTCTCTTGACCAACGACCTCTGGCGCCGCAACGCAGAGCACGCCAACCGCATGGCGCGCCTGCTCGAACAGGAAGTAAAGAAAATTCCGCGCGTCAAGATCGTCTACCCGGTCGACGCGAACGGCGTCTTCGCGCAGATTCCTCCCGCCGCAATTCCGAAAATACACGAACGCTATTTTTTCTATGTCTGGAGCGAGGAGGAGTCCATCGTCCGCTGCATGTGCTCGTTCGATACCACCGAAGATGACGTCCGGCAATTCGTGGCTTTTGTGGGGGAAGTGATAAGTAGCCTGCCGAATTGAAGCTCCCTAACGGGTATTGCGCGATGCTATTGCAGAGCTACCTCTCCGCCGTTGGGTTAAGCGCAGCCGCTATTATTTCTTGCCCGCCTTGATTTTCGCCCATCGTGCCCGCTGCGCGGCCGCAATTCTACGGCGTCCTGCAACTGAAATCTTCCGCTTCTTACGAGCTGCGACAGGGGCGGCCTTGCTCCCGTGCAGGTAGACGTTCCCAAACGTGGTGAGCGCAACGCTCACGCGGTGCAGTTCGTTCTCCAGCCGCGCGCGTTCCTGCTGCAGTTGTTTGACTACGGTCTCAATGAGTGTCTTTGGCATTCAGTGATTCTAGCACCCGAAACTCGGCCAGCAATACGGTTCCCGCGAGCAACGGTCGTTAGCTTGAAAAGAATTCCCGTTTTCGCATGAATCCCATTGTGGCGTGAACAGCTGCCGGTCAATCCTACCGAACACACGGGCTCTCACTATCCTCCATGCGTCATCGGCGTGGCGTCAGTCGCGATGCATATCCATGAACCGTCCCTGTAAATCCACGTGTCGATGAAGCGTTCACGATGCGTCTTGTCTCCCTTGGCTTCCTTCACCGCGATCACTCCAATCGCGATCGCCGTGCTTCCGAAGACGCGCACCGTCAGCGATTCCGGAGCTACCTGCTCGTCATTCGCATTGGACGCTTTGACACTCGCCAGAAACTCCGACTTAGTCTTGAGCGAGCCATCGTCTTCAACCAGCACCAGCGAATTGTCGAGGATCGAAGACAGCGCCTTAACGTCTCCCGCCTTGTAGGCTTGATTCCAGGCTTTTTCGAGCGCCAGCACCTGAGCGCGGGCTACCTGTTCATCCTGTGCCGATACCATCACCGCAACCCCAGCGATCAGCGCCAGAAGAATCCCGAAGCCGACCCACTTCATATGCGAGCCTCCCCCGTTTGCGCCGCTCCACTTCCACAAACTTTGCGGCAGTTCGAAGTACGATAGCAGAAAAGCGTGGCAACGATAAGTTGAGCGGTTGGTGCCGAAGCTATTCTGTTGTTAAGCTTGGTGGCCATGAAAGGACTGACCATGAAAACCAAAATTGCTGAAACAGTTCTTGTCGTATTAGTTTTTGTCGCACTCGCTGGCGCGCAAGATACCATGAAGAAACCCGCGGCGCCCAAACCGGCCGTGAGTCCATCGCAAGCTTTGCTCGATAACTGGAACTACGTGGCTCACAAGTTGATCGCCATGGCGGAAGACTTTCCCGAAGACAAGTACGACTTCAAACCGGTGCCCGCTGAGCGCAGCTTCGCCGAGCAACTGTTGCACGCCGCGAATGCAAGCTATTTTTTCGTCAATCCCGCCATGGGACTAAAGCCTCCGGCAGAAGAAGATCCCAAGCGCGACCAATATAAAACCAAAGCCGCAATAGTCGAATTCGTGAAGAAGGCTTTCGCCGACGGCGCCGCCGCCATCAAGCAAAAGGGCGACAAGGGCCTGAACGACCTCATGGTCGATCCCTTCGAGAATCAGCAAGTGCGCTTGTCAGACATGGCGTGGGGCCTGATCGAGCACTCCGGAGAACACTATGGCCAGCTCGTTGTCTATTATCGCGTCGCCGGATTAGTGCCGCCCGAGTCGCGGCCGAAAAAGTAAAGCAAGTCCCGCTCGGCGGCAGCGGTCGCGCTGATACCATAACCTTCGTGCGACCGCTGCTCGACGTCCGCAACCTGAGCATACAATTTCCCCAGTCGCGTGGAGGGTCGACACCCGCCATCGCTCAGCCCGCCGCCGCTGTGGCCGCCGTGCGCAGCCTCTCATTCTCCATCGCCCCCGGTGAAGTTCTCGGCCTGGTCGGCGAATCCGGCTCCGGAAAATCCATCACCTCGCTAGCCATCATGGGCCTCCTGCCCCCATCCGCCCAAGTCACCGGCGAAATTACTTTTCAGAACGGCGATAGCAATGCTGCGCCCACCCACCTGACCACTCTGCCCGCCGACCAGCTCCGTCAGCTTCGCGGCTCCGGCATCGCCATGATTTTTCAGGAGCCCATGACCGCCCTCAATCCCGTCATGCGCGTCGGCGACCAGATCGCCGAAGCCGTGCTCGCTCACCAGCGCGTCCCGAAAGCCGATGCCCGCCGCAGGGCCGTCGAAGGCATGCGCGACGTCGCCATCCCTGAGCCCGAGCAACGCGCCCGCAGCTACCCTCATCAGCTCTCCGGAGGCATGCGCCAGCGCGTCATGATCGCCATGGCCATCGTCAATCGCCCCCAACTCCTTATCGCCGACGAGCCCACCACTGCGCTCGACGTCACCATCCAGCAACAGATTCTCGATCTCCTCAACGATCTCCGCCACAAATTTGGATTGGCGATGCTTTTCATCTCCCACGACCTCGCCGTCGTCTCCCACGTAGCCGATCGCGTCGCCGTAATGTACGCCGGCAATCTAGTCGAGCTGGGCACAAAGGCCGACATCTTCCGCGCCTCCGCTCATCCCTACACGCAAGGCCTGTTGCATGCCATCCCAACGCTGACGACTGATCGCGATCATCCCCTCGCAACCATCGAAGGCACCGTCCCTTCGATTTCCCACCTGCCCGCCGGATGCCCCTTCGAACCGCGCTGCCCCCATCGCATCCCCGGATGCGCTACCGCCCTTCCGCCTCTGGTCGAAGTCAGCGCCGGCCACTGGGCTCGTTGCCCCGTCGTGAATCTTCCAAAAATCTGATACCAATAATCTGCCTTTGGGTGGCGCGGCGGTTCACCGCTGCGAAAAACCCTTGTTTTCAACGACGGCTTTAGCCGCTGAGGGAGGCTCCGGGACGACCGATAATTTTCCCCGCAAAATATCGAAGGCTGCGCTCTTTTGAAAACAAATTGGTGGGCTCTCGTTTTTCGCACGACATGAAAGCCAAGCTGTCGAAAGGCGGGCCTGATCAGAGCTTATTTAATACTTAGGCATCTTGGGATCGATGCGCTCCGCCCATGCGGTGATCCCGCCGGTCAGGTTGTAGACCTTCGTGAATCCGGCGCGCCGCAGAAAGTTTACGGCTTTAGCGCTGCGTCCGCCCATCTTGCAATGAGCTACAATCTCGCGGCTGGAGTCAAGTTCACTTACTCGCTTGGGTAAGTCGCCAACAGGGATGAGATATCCATTCAGATGACAGATCTGATATTCGTGCGGCTCGCGCACATCAAGGATGAAGACATCGGCTTTCGCGTCTAACTTCTTTTTTAAATCCTCGACCGAAATCGACGGAATGTCGTTGCCAGCAGGCTCTTCCTGGCCACGGATGCCGCAAAACTGGTCATAGTCAATCAGTTCGGTGATGGTGCGATGAGTGCCGCAAACGGGGCAGTCGGGATTCTTGCGCAGTTTGAGTTCGCGAAACTTCATTCCCAGCGCATCGACTAACAGCAACCGCCCGACAAGCGGATCGCCTTGTCCCAGAATTAGCTTGATCGTTTCAGTCGCCTGAATCACTCCGACTAAGCCAGGCAGAATGCCCAACACTCCGCCTTCGGCGCATGACGGAACAAGGCCGGGCGGCGGCGGCTCGGGATAGAGGCAGCGATAGCACGGTCCATCTTCCGTGGCGAAGACGCTGGCCTGGCCTTCGAAGCGAAAAATCGATCCATAAACATTGGGTTTGCCAGTAAGCACGCAGGCATCGTTGACCAGATAACGAGTAGGAAAATTGTCTGTGCCATCCGCCACAATGTCGAACTCGCGAAATAATTCGAGCGCATTGGCGCTTGTCAATTTTGTGTCGAAGGTGCGCAGGTTGAGATATGGATTGATGGCCGTCAGTTTGTCGGCGGCGGAATCAAGCTTCTTGCGGCCGACGTCGGCAGTCGTGTGGATGATCTGGCGCTGAAGGTTGGTGTAATCGACCACATCGAAGTCGACGATGCCGAGCGTGCCCACGCCAGCCGCAGTGAGGTAGAGCGCCAACGGCGAGCCCAGGCCGCCCGCCCCGATGCACAGAACCTTCGCAGCCTTCAGCTTCTGCTGCCCTTCCATGCCCACCTCGGGCATGATGAGATGGCGCGAGTAGCGCAGGATTTCGTCGTTACTCAGAAGCGCTTCGGCGGGTTTGACGTCGGAAATCGTGGCCATAGGATTCTTATTAACTACAGGTAACACGTAACAGCGGAAAGACAGGCAAAGCAGCAAAAGCCTTCCGCCTCACCTCAGAGGCCAGAGCAGCGCCCCTTCTATATATTCAAATTGTGCCGCCGCCGGCAATCGACGGCACTATGGAAATGGTATCACCGTCCTTCAGCTCGGTTGCTTCCTTCTGCAGGTAGCGCATGTCCTCGTCGTTAACATACACATTGACGAAGGTGCGGAGCTTGCCTTCGTCGTTATAGAGATGACGCTTCAAGTCTGGATGCTGAGAAACGAGGCCAGCGAGGGCCTCGCCCACGGTTTTCGCCGGAACGTTAATTGAAGCTTGTTTGCCCGAGTATTGGCGAAGGGGAGACGGAATCTGAATCTGCGGCATATGGATAAAGATGCTATGGTTCGGGCGGAAGATGCAAGCGGGAAATGAGTGGTGAGCGGCTTCGCCCGCCAGACGCGTCGAATCGAGAGCACGCGCGTGCGTGGTAGTCCAGTTACGCGCGGTTCGCGCCACTGGTGACTCGTGGGACTAAGGAGGGGCGGCAATCCGCCGATTGATGGCTAGGGAGAGCCGCGCATGCCTGAAGTCATTGCCGCAGTGGAATCGGAATTAGTAAAAGAAAGTATTGCTCACGCAGAGTGCCTTTGCGGCGAGCATCTGCGCGAGGCACAGCTTATCCAAGCGTCGCTGCTGCCCATCAAGGGACTCAGCCACGAATCGCTGGAGATCGCCTTCCGTTGCATACCTTTTTTCGAGGTGGGAGGCGATTTTGCCGACTTTTTCAAGTTGCCCGACGGTTTTGTAGGCATCTACCTAGGTGACGTTGTAGACAAGGGCCTCCCGGCGGCGATGTACGGCGCGCTGGTGATGGGAACGTTGCGCGGGATTCACAAATGCGGTACGGACACGGCGCGCGTTCTAGCCTGCTTGAACGAGCGGCTGGTGCAGCGTCCGATCAACGGGCGCTTTTGCTCGACCTTGTATGCGCTCTTCAATCCGCTGACGCGCGAACTTATTTTCTCCAATGCCGGGATGCCGCTGCCGCTGCTGGTCTCAGGAACGAGCTGCCGCCCGCTCGGCGATGGCGGATTGCCGTCGGGAATGTTTGCCGGCAGCACTTATGAACGGCATGTGGTGCAGCTCGATCCGGGAGATTGTGTTCTTTTCGCGAGCGATGGCCTGCATGAACTGCGCAACCCAGACGGAGAAGAATTCTGCACCTCAGAAATGATGGAGGCCTGGGCACAATGCCGGCGCAAGTCAGCAACCGAGTCAGTCAACTTTGTCTTCAATCGGCAGGATGCGTTCTCTGACGGCACCGCGCCGCATGATGACATTACCGCAGTGGTGCTGAAGGTGCTGGCGTAGCGGGAGGTCGGCCTCCGATCACGCTACTTCGAGTTTCTCGTCCACTAATTTTTTTTCGGCTTCGTCGCTGCCCGTGAGTCCGAAAGAGTTGGTCAGAACGGCTTTGCCTTTCTCCACGCTCGTGATCACGTAGGAACAACCGAACCAGTGCGCCTCCGCCAAGTCCGTGGACGACCATTGCGCAGGATGGTCGGGGTGGGAATGATAAAAACCGACGATGTCTTCTCCGCGCTCGCGCCCTTCGCGCTGAATGCGAATGAGTTCTTTCGGATCGATGTGGTAGCGGTTGTACGGCGAGTCATCGCGCGTGTTGCTGCAGCGCGCGATGCCAGTGACGGTCTTTGCGCCATCGTCGTCGAAGTGGCCGAGCAGGACTCCACAACACTCGTGAGGATAGGTTTCTTCTCCGTGGCGGCGAAGAGAGAGATAGTCGGATTCGGAAATTTTCAGCATGTGTAAAGGTTAGAGGTTAAGCAAGGTCAGAGGTTAGAGGTCAGATTGCAGAGGTAAAACCGCCTCCCGCTGCGGCGTCACTACGCCGATGCACTTTAACCTCTGCAATCCGACCTCTGACCTCTGCAATTATTCTTCATTCCAGAATCTTTCGCTGAGATATTTTTCGCCGGAGTCGCAGAGTATGGTCACGACAGTCGCGCGCTGATTTGTTTTCAGCCACTCAATGATCTGCAGGCTGCCGACGATCGCCGCCGCGGCAGAGACTCCAACAAGCAAGCCCTGTTCTCGCGCCAGGCGCCGGGCCATGGTGTGCGCATCTTCCGTAGAGATTTCGAGGTTCTCATCGGCGAGCGACGGATCGTAAATGCGCGGCACGATTGCCGACGGCAGATGCTTGGCTCCCTCAATCCCATGGAATGCTGAGTCGGGTTGCAGCGAGACGCAGCAGATGCTTGGATTCAACTCCTTCAATCGCCGCGTTGTGCCGACAAAAGTTCCGGTCGTTCCGAGCATGGCGACGAAGTGCGTGATGCGCCCTTCGGTTTGCTGCCAGATTTCATTGGCCGTGGTGTCGTAATGAGCGCGCCAGTTGGCGTCATTCGAATATTGATCGGCATAAAAATAAAGATCGGGATGTTGCGAGGCGAGCTGGCGCGCGATCTTGATCGCTCCGTCCGAGCCTTCGGCCGGATCGGTGTAGATGATATTTGCGCCGTATGCCTGTAGAATGCGTTTTCGCTCGAGCGAAACATTCTCGGGCACGCACAGAGTGACGGGAAATCCGAGAGCGGCGCCGAGCATGGCGTAGGCAATGCCGGTATTGCCGCTGGTGGAATCAAGCAGAATTTTTCCCGGAGCAAGTTGCCCGGCGCGGTGCGCTTCCGCCACGATGCGAGCTGCGGCGCGATCTTTTACCGAGCCACCGGGGTTGTACCATTCGGCCTTGCCCAAAAGATTGATGTGGGGGAAGTCGGCGAGAAGCGCATCAAGCGGCAGCAGCGGCGTATTGCCGATAGCCGTCAGAACGGCCTCTCCCTTGGGGGCGCGCGTGGCGTCAGGCGGCAAGGGAGCGGAGCTGTAGGCGGTCGCAGTCATTGAGCAATATCCTAAGCGTTACTCTTAGTTTTCCGGAACGAATGTCTCTGTGACTGACGTAATGTGCCCGCAAACTTAAAAAGGTATATCTATACTAACGTTGCCGAATCGCGTTACAGAATTCGACGATAGCCAATTCCAAAGGTAATTAGATTCGTCGCTGCGAGTTTTGATTCCATCAAAACAGCGCAAGCGGCATCTAAAACCAGATGTAGTAAGTAATCAAGAAATTATTCGCGAGAATTGAGTTCATAAAATGGCAGCGAAAGTCGAACAGAAAACCTACGAAGAAGCGGTCAACTGGCTGCGCGATCACGGCTTTGACCTGATCGAGGCGCCGGGCGCGCAAACCCGCGTGTTCCTGAAGAAGTACAACTGCTCAGCCGCAATCCAGAAAACGGACGACGGCGGAGTGAAAATTTTCGCCTATCCCGGATACATGATCGGCAGCGAAATTTCAAAGCTGGTCAACCGCGGCTATCAGCAGTTCTTGAAAACCACCAAGACCGAAGTGCCGGCCACGGCCGATCACCTGAAAGCGCTGCAACAGTTCTCTGAAGAACTGAAGGAAGCGCTTGGATTGCCAAGCCTTTACAACGAATCTCTGGGCACGGTCAGCGAGTCCTATCAGTACGATCGCGTGAAAGACCGTGACCAGCCTGAGGTTGAGCGTCCGAAGCGGCCATGGGAGACAGTGAAAGTGAAGGCTGCGGCGGCGGCGAAGAAGAGCAGAGCGTAGAGAGCACAGCTGTCAGCTCTCCCGTCAGCTTTCATAACGTCACTGTAAGCGCCTGACTTAGGAGAAGTAATTTCGCGCCTTTTTTGTGTTTTGGACGATAGACACTTCGCCGCTCCCACTTCGTTTCATCCTTTAGGGAAGTTCTGATTAAGTCACCGGGGACCTCTGTGTACCCTGTGGTTTATGTCTTTTGCCGACACCTAATCAAAGTGTCCTTAGAAGTACTCCCGGCTACAATAATGCGAAACCTATAAGAGGGGGACCCATGCGAAATTTGGTTCTGCTGGTTGCAGCCGTTGCTTTGCTAGCCGTGCCAAGCAGCGGACAAAACGCCGGCAATGACGCGCGCGCAGCGATTCGGAAGGTGATCGAGGAGCAGCAGGCGGCCTGGAACCGGCACGATCTGGAGGCCTTTATGGCCGGGTATTGGAATTCTCCTGAACTGACATTTTTCTCGGGAGCGCATGAGTCGAAAGGCTGGCAGGAGGCCCTCGATCGCTACAAGGATAAATATCAGAGTGCCGGCCATGAGATGGGGAAGCTGGAATTCGCTAACTTGCGCATCGAGACGCTCGGCCCCGAATCGGCATTTGTGCGCGGAGAATTTCATCTGACCATGCCGGACGGAAAGACGCCGCACGGCCTGTTCACGCTTATCTTCCGCAAATTCTCCGACGGCTGGAAGATCATCCACGATCACTCGGCGGCAGAGTGAGGGGATTGCAGAGGTCAGTTGCGGATTGCAAAAGTTCGATCGAGAGAGTTCGCTTGAAAAAGTTCCGAGAAGCCGCTCTCCACCTCTGACCTCATTACCTCTTCCCTCGATCCATGGCCTCATTCGCCAGCCGATCGGCGGTTTTGTTGTGCTCGCGCAATGCATGCCGGATTTCAAAATACTCCAAACGCCGCACCAACTGCTGCGCCTCATCGTACAGCTTGCGCAAATCCGGATTCCGCACCTTGTAGATTCCCTTCATCTGCCGCACCATCAGCTCGGAATCGCTGATCACCGTGAGGGCTTTGATCTCGTTCTCGGCCGCGTAGCGAAGAGCGGCGAGGAGCCCTTGATACTCGGCATAGTTATTGGTGCGATGGCCGAGATATTCGCTGAGCTCAACGACCGACCGGCCCGCAGCATCCTGAATAGCCACGCCGTAACCCGCGGGGCCGGGATTGCCTCGCGCTCCGCCATCGACGTGCGCGGTGTGGGCGGCGGGCGCTGATTTTGGCGCGGAGAAAAGATTGCTGGAATCGGAAGCACGCAAAGGCATGGAACGAGTTTACAACGGCGGAAAGCAGACCCCTCGATAAGCAAGGTGCCCCACCCTTTTCGCGCACCTTGCGAAAGGGTGGGTCATCCGCTCTGATCGAGGGGCATCCGCATCGACCTCCTCACAACAGAGAGGGGCTGCGCGGCATCTAAGGTAAGCGGATGATCGCCGGGGGTGAAAATCGTGGACAAGGTTAACGAAAAAGCAGGTAATAACGCTGCGACTGACGCTGCAACAAATATAGCAAATAATGCCGCGAACGGTAGGAATGGTAATGGCAACGGTAATGGCGATGCGAAAGACCGGTCGAAATTCGACTGGGTCACCTCGCGCTCCGCATGCACCTTGCCTAAAGTCTTTGCAACTCTGCGGCAACAGGCGGAGGAGGACGTCAAGACTCGCAATGCCCAGCGACCGACCTATGCTCCCTATGAATTTTCGCTGGCCGACGATATCGACGCGTTTACGGTTTTTCTCAAGGCAAAAGATTTGAGTCGCTCGGTGACCTTCAAGTTAAACGAGCATGACATCGCCGTGCAAGACGATCAGGCCAACTCCAGGTTTCAGGTCAAACTGCACTTTAATGACCTGGGAGAATGCAGGCTGCGCGTGGATGAGCAAGAGCGCGAATTTTGGCAGGTGCGACGAATGGCACTCGAAGACCTGATGTTTCGACAGGAGTAAACCGCTCGGCGTTCCTAACTCGACCAGCGGCGCAAACCTCCGCCGCAAGCATTGCCTAAAGCAGGGAATTTTCTGAACTCCAGACCTCACACGATCGAAGTCGCGCCAACCTCTAGTGGTGATCCCCGTGGCCATGCCGCCAGGTCCAGTATTCCTTCTGTTCTCCGGGAGGCAGGTGGCGAAAATCGCGATTGGGATCGCGGTGATATTCGCCCGCCCATTGGTGGTAGTAGACAACCTCGTCGTGGTTCCAGACGTGGTAGTCGCTGTAGTAGGGATCATAGACCTGGTAGTAATGATGGGCGCAGGCCGTGCCGAATGCGGCAGTCGCCAGCGCGCCGGTCAAGAAAAGCGATCTGACAAAACGAGATGTACGGCTCATCGGTCGAATGTCTTCCTCGTGGCGTCGACTTCGAAATATAGATGCCGAAAATAGATCGACAGTGCGCCCAAAAAAATCCAGCGCACAGGTAGGGTAACCCCCGAATCCGAGAAAAGTTTCACAGAAAAACCAGCGAGATTATTGCCGCGAAAGAAGAAAAAAAGAAAGAAGTAGGTCGCCGCTCGCGATCTTCCTATATCCGTATCATCTGCCCGTCGCGAGCCGCGTGGCCAGGCGCTGCGGCAAATTCGCCGCCAGGATTTTTTCCTGTGCGACACGCAGGTTATAGGGGACGCGATAAAAGCTTACGATCCAAGTATCGGAGTCGAACATGGCAAAGGCTGCGCGCCAGTCGCCATCGCGCGGTTGGCCCACAGAGCCCGGATTGATCAGATACCGGCGATCCTTGCGCAGCGGCCAGTCCGAAGACTCGGGCTGCCCGACCGTCCGATAGCCGGGACGATAAGCTTCGCTGATCTCCCCACTGAGCACGAACCCACCTTGCAGATGAGTGTGTCCAAAGAAAGTGATCGGTACGGGATTGGTGATGAGCGGCGCAATGGCGTCGCGCGCGCTAACCATGTATTCGTCTTCGTCAAGCGAAGAGCCGTGCACAAACTGGAGACCCGGCAGTTCGTCGACATGTATAGGGCCTTGCGGTAGTGCGCGCAGCCATTGCAGATTTTCCGGCGTGAGTTGGTCGCGCGTCCAAAGCGTGGCAAGGCCGGCCACGGGATTGAATTCCTCAAGATTCATCAGCCCGCTGACGGCTTTGTCGTGATTGCCGCGGACGAAAACGCGCCCCAGCGCTTGCGCCTTGGCAATCACTTCATTGGGATTCCCGCCATAGCCCACGGTGTCGCCGAGATTGACCACGAGGTCGTGCGCCGGCGCAGCCGCCAGACAGGAGTCGAGCGCCTCAAGGTTACTGTGAATGTCGCTGAGAACAAGGATGCGCACAAAGGGAGGATTATAGCTTTTGCCGTCCACCCACGCCATCTACTTAAGTTGCGCGCATCGGCGAAGTTTGAACATGGTTTGAAAGGACGCGGCTTCACGGCTTGCGGTAAAACTCGATTCTCGGCGGGTTCGGGAAGGGCACGAGTTCCACTCGTGCCGCTAAGTCGCAAAATGCGTCCGCGCTTCAGCGCCTGAGGCCTGCTTCTGGCGCTTGCGATGACTTTTTCGCAAACTCTTTAGCCCTGTGTACCTGCCGAAAAATCAATACCGACTTTATCGCGGAAAGATGAAAGACCCAATACTAAGTTGTCGTCCTGAGCGCAGCCGAGCCATAAGCGAAGCGAATGGCCTGGCGAAGTCGAAGGATCCCTACCCAACCCTCCCCTTCAACCCTCGCGCAACACTATTCCCTTTCAACTAGCACTAACAAGGTTCATACTACCTCGTTCACTGATTTCTTCCCCGCACCAATAAATTTCAGCCCTAGGAGACTCGATGAAACGCACCCCTACATTTGCGCGTCACGATCCTGTTCCTATCTCTTCTCTTAGTCGTTCAATCCGTCCAAGGGCAAACTCAGAGCAACACAACCGCTGCGCAATCAGCAAGCCCAGTCACGCCGCAACAGTCAAAGCAAACCTCTAACTTTACTTCCGCGAAAGGATTCGTGCTGGAAGACGCTGTCCCCGTCAGATTGCGATTCAATCGCACTGTCTCCTCCGCCGATGCGCACGTCGGCGACACCGTGGATTTCGAAGTGCTGGAAGACATCAGCGTAAATGGAACGCTCGTGGTTCCCAAGGGTGGCATTGCGCTCGGCACCGTCACCGAAGCTCAACCGAAACGAAGAATGGCGCGAGGAGGCAAGCTCGAGATTAACGTCGACTACGTCAAATTGGCGGACGGCGATAAGGCGGCGTTGCGCTCGGTGAAAGGCGGCAATGGCGGCGGCCACGTCGGCGCCATGACCGCAGGAATTGTCGCCACCGGAATCGTATTTTTCCCCGCTGCTCCGTTTTTTCTGTTCATGCACGGCAAAGATATCACCATGCCGAAGGGCGCCGAGTTCACTGCCTACGTCAACGGAGTTATGAAGCTTGATCTCGCAAAATTTCAGCCGGCGACACCTGCGCCCGGCCAAGTTGTAACTGCCACCAACCGTGATCAAAACGCCGGTCCAGCCGCTGCCAAACTCCAGATCGACTCGACTCCCCCAGGCGCTGACATCGAAGTCGATGGCAGTTTTGTTGGCAACACGCCCTCAGACGTTCAAATCGCAGAGGGCGACCATACCGTAGTCGTCAAGAAATCAGGATTCAAAAATTGGGAACGCGCACTGAAATCCAGCGCTGGCAGCAACGTCCATCTTACCGCCGAGTTAGAGAAAGCCGACGCGAGCGCTAACCCAGCGCAGCCGTCAACCAATTCGCCCAAATAGAAAAAGGGAGCGCCGCAGCGCTCCCCTCGCCTTCCAGGAGTTACTAACTCACTTATTTCCCGCTGCTCATCTCCGCCTTCTCGGCAGGCCCAATCTCCAGCGCAAACTTCTTGCCCGCAAAGCGCAGCTCGGAAATCGTCGCCTTGCCGTTGCTGTGGTCGAGTATCGCGGAGTCGGAACTATAAGCTTTATCGGCTGTAACCAGTTTCGCCGACGTCTTCGCCACTTCCTTATTGTTCTTAAAAAAGCTAACCTCGACCGTCGATCCCGTTCCATCCCAGCGCACTTGATACTCGCCCGCCTTGAGTTGCTGCCCGCTAACTTCGAACGACTCGCCCACCAGCAGCGTCCCTTTGTTACTTGCAAAAGCGCTCGATGCGAGCAACACGGCCAGCCCGAGCACAACAGTCTTTGCCACATTCGTCAGTTTCATATGCTCCTTATCTTTCTCCCGGTTTCTGGCCGGGCTTTAGGGGCGGCTGGTGATGGTTTGGACGCTCAACTGAAGGCTTGCCTTTTCCCCGCAAATTCCTACAATTCGCATCGTCAGGGTGATGCAAAAAGACGCGGGCCTCAGACTCGTTCTTTTTACCGGAACCCGGCGCATCCAGGGCCGCCAAACCATGCCTGCGCCAGTCCCATCACCCTGCAATTTCTTCTTCAGGCGGATCGAATTTCAGGTTCGTCCACCCCATCCTTCATAGGTGCAAAGTTTAGTTTGGAAAGTAAGAACTCGCGCTCTCACCTCTGCAATCTGACCTCTCACCTCTGACCTAATCTCGGTTCGCTACAGGTTACGAATCTCGCTTCGAGTTAGTTCCCATTTTTTCTTGCGAACCACCCATCTCGTGTATGGCATTCTCGCTGCCAGATCAGAGAGAGCGTAAGTTGTTGACCAGAGTACGCGAGCCTTGCACACCCACTCGCGCATCTGTTCCCATCCGCACGTCGCTGTCCGAAAACGAACGGAAACAGCCATCGCCGCGCCTTTTCACGCGAAAGTTCTCCGCACTAAGCGCTTTAGCCTATATGCCTATTAGACGAGCGACCTCAATCGCCGTTAGCAGAAAGTTGTGCAGTGAGTGATTTAGTAACAGAGTCGAGATGTATTGTTTATAGATCGTTTTGAGACGAAGCAACCACCAGCGCAAACCATCGACCTTGGCTTCGCGCTAACGAATCTTCAGCACAATCTTGCCGTAGTTCTTTCCTTCTTTAAGCAGCATGTAACCATCGCACGCCTGCTCCAGCGGAAAAACTTTCCCAATCACCGGATGCAGCAGCCCCGCCGCAAGCCACGCCGAAAGCTGTTTCCACGCCGCTTCCATCAGCGGACGATTCGCGCTCAAATACGACAGCCACAATCCATGAACGCTCGCGCCCTTCGTATACAGAACCCGTGTATCGAGCGTCGGAGTCTCGCCCGTAGCCGCGCCATAAACAATCACGCGTCCAAACTCGCCCACGCACTTCACGCTCTTCGCGACGTGCGGCCCGCCCAGCATTTCAAAAACCGCGTCGACTCCCTCGCCATGCGTCAACTCTTTGATCGCCTCGGCATAGTCGCACTGCTTGTAATTAATCCCATGCTGCAATCCCAATTCACCCACCTTCGCCAGTTTCTCATCCGAAGAAGATGTACCATACATCTCAATGCCAAGAATCTTCCCAATCTGCACCGCCGCCGTCCCCACCCCGCCAGCCACAGCATGAATCAGCACGCGTCCCGCCTGGTTGCGTGTCTCCTTTATAGGGCCGAGCAGACCCGCCTTCCAATAAGCCAAATACGCAGTAAAAAAATTTACCGGAAATGCCGCACCCTGCTCCGCCGTCCAACTCTCCGGGACTGGCCAAACCAAGTCGCGCTTGGCCACGGTTTTCTCAGCAAACGCCGCCCACTGCGTGTAGCCCATCACACGCCGTCCAGCATTGCCCCCGCTAACTTCCCGCCCTGCAAATTCACGCCCCGCCGTCAGCGGCGGCTTAGGCGTCCCCGCATATCCGCCCTGCGTAGTCATCAAATCGGCAAAGTTCAACCCTCCCGCCTCGACCTCAACCAGAACCTGCTCAGGCCCCGCATGCGCCTCCGGCACCTGCTGCATCTCAAGAACTTCCGGCCCGCCAAACCGAGTAATGACCAGAGCTTTCATGCGGCAAGTTTACCAGCGTTCCGTTTTTGGGTGGCGCAGCGGTTTACCGCTGCGATAGCTTGCCGAATTTCAGTACCGGCTTCAGCCGCTGCCTGAGACGGCGGCACCCAACGAGGTTCCCGGCAACTGTTTAGCGCGCCGAATGATAATTCGCACAGTCTACCGTCGGCATCTATAATGATGATCGAGTTTCCGATCTCCGAGACCTCAACACGCGTGGCCGTGGAGACGAGAGTTGCGCTAGTGCCACCGGCGCGATTCGAGGGTGCGGATGGAAATGTCCGCGCCTCCCAAGTTGGAAAGGAAACGCTCGCCGGGATTTTTTCCTGCCTGCTTTGTTTCCTGAATTCGGCACTTGTCAATTAGCACCGGTATTTAGCCAACGCGACTATGTTGACCTGCAAAGCCAATGGCTAATAGCTAACTGCTAATAGCTGCTTTCTATGTCACTGACTGACAAATTCGGCCGCTCCATTCATGACCTGCGAATCTCCATCACCGATCGCTGTAACTACAAATGTGTCTACTGCCGCACCGGCACCAACGGCGCAGCCTTCGCGGAGTTGCCCTTCGACGATTATCTCCGCATGGCCCGCATCCTGGTCAGCCTAGGGATCACGAAGATTCGTCTGACCGGTGGCGAGCCGCTGCTCCGCAAAGGCATCGTGCAATTCGTGCGCGACCTCGCCCAACTCCGCACCGAAGAAGGCCTCAAGCCCGAAATCGCAGTAACCACCAACGGCCATCTCTTGGCCGAAATTGCCCAGCCCCTCAAAGACGCTGGCCTCGACCGCGTTACCGTCAGCATGGATGCCGTCGATCCCGAGAAATTTGCCCGCATCACCCGCGTACCCCATGGGTACGAGAATGTGCTCGCCGGAGTCCGCGCCGCGCGCCAAGCCGGCCTCGACCCAGTAAAAATCAACTGCGTCCTTCTTCGTGGTTTCAACGAAGATCAAGTCACAGCCTTCGGCAAATTTGCCCGCGAAGAAAACGTAGTCGTCCGCTTCATCGAATTCATGCCCCTCGAAGAAGACCGCGTCTGGACTCCCGAAATCGTAGTTCCCCTAGACGAAATTCTCGCCCGCATGTCGGAATATCTGCCGCTCCAAGAAATCCCCCACCAGCGTAGCGAAACCGCCCGCCGCTACCGCTTCTCCGACGGCATAGGCGAAATCGGAATCATCGCCCCCGTGTCGCATCCCTTCTGCGGCCATTGCAGTCGCATCCGCATCACCTCTGACGGCAAGCTGCGCACCTGTTTATTTTCCGTCTGGGATCACGACCTGCACGAACTAATGCGGCGCGGCGCAACCGACGACAAGCTAGTCGAATTCATCCTGCAAGTAGTCGGGAAAAAAGAAGAGCGTCATCACATCGGCGAGCCAGGATTCGTTCCCGCCTCGCGAACCATGGTCCACATCGGCGGATAGAACGCTGATCCCCTTCCAGTTAGCCTGGCAACTCAACACTCCGTTGCAGTTGTTACTAAATCACGTTACCAATTACGACAAATATTGAAGCCCATAGTGAAGTCCTTTGCCTGACCCGTCGACGTCAACATTAGGGGTTCTTATCAATGGTCAACTCAATCACCACTCCAACCCATATCCCCGTTCACCAACCAGTCAACCGCCAAAGGCAACCTGTAGAGAGGCCGCAAATCTCACCCGCAACCAAACCGCAGCCCGTAGCCCCAGATACGGTCCGCATCAGCCCGGCGGCCAGCAATTCTCCTCAACGCTAGGATCGGTGGGTGGATCGGTTTTGGGTAGGGAACGTTTTGGGTAGGGAACGTTTTGGGGTAGGGCACGGCTTCAGCCGTGCCGCAAGAGACAGTAAAGACGAGGGCTTTAGCCCCTGAGGGAGCCGCTATATTCGCTTCCCATGTTTACTATCAAGATCGCTTCTAATTGTAAGTTGAAGACAGAAAGAAATTAACGACTAATAGAGGCAGGTCAGTAAAACGAATCGTACTTAGTAACTACCCATCCATCATCTTTCTTCTCTTCGGTTATCGAGAAGAGGTCCTTGTAAGTCTCGTCCTGCGCCGGCGTGCTATAACGCTCGCCTTTGTAATGCAGAATCACCAGCGGCGGCGCATCTTCCCATTCCACCAGGTTCCATGAAATCAAAGGATGCTGCGCCTCCGAGCTGCAAAGAAAGTCTGCGCGCTTTCTGCGGTAATCCCTTTCCCACTGCGCCAGCAGTTTCCTGCAATTCCCGTCGCGCATCTCCGCAATAAACTTGTTAGCCGTCCGTTCAATCGTGCGATCGCGAAACGGATTCATCGTGATACTCACGGGCATCTGCGTCAGCGGATCGCGTTCCTCCGACCGCGACAATACCGGCGGCTGATTGCTGAGCCAATACAGATAGCCCAGGAAAACCAGCACCAGCAAGCCAGCCGAGCCCACCGCAATCGCGATATGACTGCGCGAAAACTGCATCAAGAGAAGTGTGGAGGATGGGCCGGGTAACAGCAAGGTTACGTCAGATACTTTCGTAACTGGTCATTCGGCCAGTCCGCATTTTCCTAAGGGTCGCCCTGAGCGCAGCCGAGCCAGTCGCGAAGCGAATGCTTGGTAAAGTTTTGCAAAGATTTGTCTCAATCGCGTCTTTCGCGCAACTTCTCACCCGCATTTCCATTCTTATATACAGACACGTCGTCTCGAAACTATTCGTCCCTAAACCTTAAGGAGAACTCCATGTTCAAGCAGTCTCTTCTCATTCTTCTAGCGGCCAGCATCATCTCTTTCGGCGCGTTCGCGCAAGATGCCCCGCCCAACAATCAGCCGTCCGCCCAAGAAAACGGCGGTGGGCATCGCGGTCCGATGGATCCAGCGCAGCGCACCCAGGAACTGACCCAAAAACTCAACCTCACAGCGGATCAGCAAACCAAAGTGCAGCAAATCCTCCAGTCCGAATCCTCACAAATGGAAAGCCTGCGGTCGGACAGCTCGCTCTCCCAACAAGATCGCCACACGAAAATGATGGCTATTCACCAGACCGGAGACACGCAAATTCGCGCCGTGCTCGATCCGAATCAGCAAAAGCAGTGGGATGCAATGCAGGCCAAGCGCGGGCAATGGGGCCGTCGCCGCGGAGCGTCCAACTCAAACGACCAGCAAGCTCCGCCCCCTCAACAATAACGATCGGAGCAATAAACGACCGGCTCGCGTAGAAATGGGAGCCATCACCGTCTGGCTCGCGTAGGGACGGCCGCCCTCGGCCGTCCAGCCGAGCTTAAGTCCGGCAGTTGTCAGTGCTCACCGCGGTGCTGCGTTCGCTTGCTGCGAATTCCGCTCTTAGCTTTTCCCGACGCCAATCCGCCCCGCATGCCGCTCAATCTCCGCCAGAATCTCCAGCCCGAGGTCCAACGCCTTCCGCCCATCCTCCAACGAAACCACCGGACGCGACCGTTCCCGCACCGCCAGCAGAAAAGCCTTAATCTCCGCCAGCAGCGGCTCTTCCGCGGTAACCGCAGGCTTAGCCACGGCGATCTGCGGATTCACACTAGGCTGGGAACTAAGCCGGTTGTCCACACGGGTGCCCCATTCTAGCGTCGCGTCCTTTGCGACGTTAGAGTGGGAGCCGTCAGCACCGCCACCCACCGAAAACACCAGCACATCCTGCCGCCCGTAATCGATCGAAATATACTGTCCCGGCTGAAAGAACCGCAGCTTCCTCACTCGCTCCGTCGAAACCCGGCTCGCCGTAAAATTCGCCACGCAGCCCGACTCGAACTCCACCCGCACATTCGCGATATCGACCTTCCCCGAAAGAATCGGCAGCCCCACCGCGCGAATTTCCTTTACCTCCGACTTCACGAACGTCAGCACCACATCCAGATCGTGAATCATCAGATCGAGCACCACATCCACATCCAGCGCCCGCGGCGAGAACACGCTCAGTCGATGCACTTCAAAAAACATCGGGCGATTAATCAACGGCAGCGTAGCCCGCACCGCCGGATTGAACCTCTCCAAATGCCCAACCTGCGCCACGCGCTTGTGCGACGACGCCAGGCCAATCAATTCGTCAGCCTCGGCCAGTGTAGCCGCCACCGGCTTCTCGATCAGCACATCCACTCCCGCTTCCATCAGCGTCCGCGCAACTTCCAGATGCAGCACCGTCGGCACCGCCACCGACGCCGCCTGCACCTCGCTGTGCGTCGTCAGCACCTGCTCCACCGACCCAAACGTCTTGCAGCCGAACTCGCTCGCAATTGCGTCCGCCCGCAGAGTATCCGGATCCACCACCCCCACCAGCCGCACACTCCCAGCCTGTTGCAGTTGCCGATAGACGCGCGCATGATTGCGCCCGAAAGCTCCGACGCCAATCACCGCAACATTAATAGGAAATTCCTGGCTCAGATGAGTACTCCGCCACGAAGAAGCATCGCGCTATTGTCGCAGTTAAGCCCGCAGATAGGAAAGTGCGCAAGTAACAACGGCTCTCACGTTGGGGCAGACGCCCTCGTCTACCCAGCGGAGCAAATGCTCCGCAAAGACCGCGCCGAAATCGGATCTTGACTGGAAAAGCGACACGCCGGGGTGCCCCATCCTAAACGTCGCGCCCTCTGCGACGTTAGGGTGGGCCCAACTCATCCCTCACATCTTCTTCAACAGCGCAATCTGCCCCGCATGATAAAGCTCATGCTGCACCACGCCATGCAGCATGTAATAAAACGTGTAGTGCGCGCCTTCTTTCCCCGGAACCATCTCATAAAGCCGCGAGTCCGGCAGAGCGCTAGCCGCCGAAATCAACTCCTCATGCGCGCGGCGCACTTCCGCCAACGCCTTGCTCCATGCCGCTTTGCTAGTATCCGCAACCGCAGGGAAATTCTCCGCATCCGACAGCGTCACCGCCACGCCCGTCATTCGCCGCCGCACCGCGCTATCCCAAGCCGCAATGTGCAACACCAACTCCCAGATCGTGTGCCCATTCTTAATCGGACGCGCTGCCGCCTGCTCCGCCGAAACGCTCTTAAGAATCTCAAACAAAGAATCTCCGTGCCAAGCCTCGCCCTCAAACGCCCGGCGAAGCTGGTCAGCAATGCGAGCCGCCTCAGATTGAGTCGTTACAGCCATAGAACGCCTCCGCTCCGAAAGTATACACGGATGTCGTGTATTCAGGTATACTCTTCCTGTGATCTCCAGTTTCGGGGACGCCACGACCGCCGATATCTATCACGGGAGCGACACCAAGGCCGCGCGCAGGATCAGCTGCGAACTCTGGGGTCGTGTGCAACAAAAACTGGATTTGTTGAATGCCAGCACATCGATCGATGACCTACGCGTTCCACCGGCCAACCGTTTGGAAAAGCTTCGCGGAGATCTCGCCGGTTTCTTCGGTATCCGCGTGAATCAGCAATATCGCATTATCTTTAAGTTCGCGAACGGCAACTGTGCAGAGGTTCGTTGCACCGATTACCATTGAGGAGCCCAACATGCTGCCAGAATTTCGCATCGCAACTCATCCCGGCCAGATTCTCATCGCGGAGTTTCTCGAACCGCTACGACTGACTCAGGCCGAACTAGCCCGCTCTCTGCACATCCCTCTCAACCGCGTCAATGAACTGGTTCGCGGTAAACGCGGCGTCACTCCACAATCCGCGCTCTTGCTGTCTGACTACTTCGGGAACTCCCCCGAATTTTGGATGAACCTCCAAACCGCCCACGATCTTTCACGCGCACGCCAAGAGATGCGGCAAGCCACGCGCAAAGCCGTGGGGAAAATTATCCGCAAACGCCCCGCCGGAATCACTCGACTCAAGTCCTCCGCGAAAGTCCGCCGACGCGCCCTAGGCGCTGACTGACGCAACAGCGAGTCTGGGGTTAGCCAAGATTGTGGGGGTGGTTGCTCTTCACCTCTGCAATCTGACCTCGAACCTCTGACCTCTTCTACTCCGCCCAAACCGCAATCCCCGCCCGATCCGCGGCATCGATAACCTCCGCCCCATCCAGCAGCAGACATCGCCCCGCATCCACCGCCAGGCAACTCGCTCCCGAGCGCGCCATCGTCTCAATCGTCTTCACCCCAACCACCGGAACATCAAACCGCATATCCTGCTTCGGCTTCGCAATTTTCACCACCGTCAACGCGCGGCTGAGAAATTGAGAGCCGCGGTTGCCCCATCCTTCGCGTTCTTTGCGAAGGGTGGGAGACTCTGCCAAACCCTCCGCCGACGCCAAACTCTTCATGATCTCCCCCGCCCGCTCAATGGTCGCGTCCGTCCCCTCCATCGCCTCCACCGCCACGCACGCCGCTTCCGCAATCACCACCGTCTGCCCAATGTCATACTCCGCCAGCTGCCGCGCCACCGCCCGTCCATACTCAATATTCTTGCGCTCGTTCTCATTCGGAGCCCGCTTCGTGAGCACTCCCGCCTTCGCCAGCAGCGGTTCCAGCAGCGCCGTAGAATTCTCCAGCACGATCCCTTCATCCGCCAAAACCTTCGCTACCGCACCTAGCAATGAATCCGTATTCCGCGTCCCCAGCGAGAGCAGCATCTTCGCCAAGCGCCAGTCCGGCTTGATCGACGAAAAAATCTGCTTGTGCCTGACCTGTCCCGCCATCACCGCGCGAGTCACGCCCGCAGCCTTAAAAGTGTCTATAAGTTTCGAGAGCTCGCCTAAAGAGAGCCAGTGAACCGAAGCCGCGCCGCGAGACTCAATCTCCGGAAAAGTCTCTTCCTTAATAGCCGCAACCACGACGTCAAAACCCTGAGCCCGAGCCGCGTCCAGCACCAAAAAAGGGAACTTGCCATTGCCCGCGATCAGCCCAAGCTTTTCTCCGCGGTTCACTACTTGATAACTCCGCGTTCCGACGCCTCTATAAATTGAATCAGAATCGCGACGTCATCACCGATGTTCGCCTCCGCCTTCAGCTTCTCCAGCGCCTGCGAAGTATTCAGCTTCGAAGCCAGCAACACCTTATACGCGTGATGAATCTTCCGTATCCGCTCCTTACTAAATCCTCGCCGCTCCAGCCCCACCGCGTTCAATCCATACGCCCGCGTCCCGCGCTCCGCCGACGTCTTAGAAAACGGCAGTACATCGCGCGTAATCGTAGTGCCTCCGCCAATAAAAGCGTGCGTCCCTATACGCACAAAGTGATGTACCGGGCACAGCGCCCCAACGGTCGCCCAATCCTCGACCGTCACATGCCCGCCCAGCGTAGCCGCATTCGCCATGATCACGTGATCCCCGATCCGGCAATCATGCGCAATATGCGTATACGCCATAATCAAATTATGGCTCCCCACCCGCGTGCATCCCCCGCCCTTAACCGTGGCGCGATTAATCGTCACAAACTCGCGGATTACATTATGTTCGCCAATCTCCAGCCGCGTAGGCTCGCCCGCATAACTGATATCCTGCGGCGCTAGCCCAATCGAAGTGAACGGGAAAAAATGATTGCCCGCGCCAATCTTAGTCGCGCCCTCAATCACCACATGCGAATCAAGACGGCACCCTTCCCCAATTTCCACCCCAGCCCCAATGACGCAATAAGGCCCCACTTCGCATGAAGAATGTATCTTGCTTTTAGGATCAATGATCGCCGTAGAATGGATCGCCGTAGGCTGGATCGTCGTAGAATGAATAGACATCGTCAAATGAAAGTTGCTTTCATCTCCAGCCCCGGAGGGGCGTCCTACATTAGCCCAGCGCTTCAGCGCTGGGAGGAATTCAAATGCTGAGTTAAGTCCCGGAGGGACGACCCGCTCTCACCCGCCAACTCAGCTGCCTTCCTGGCTCGCACCTTGATCAGATCCCGCTCCCGCATTCCGCGGCACCAGCCGGCAAGTCACCGTTGCCTCCGCCGCCACTTTCCCATCCACATACGCTTTGCCCTCAAGCCGAGCCGCCGTAATCCGCCAAGCCTTCACCACCACCTCAATCCGCAACTGGTCTCCCGGCACAACCGGCCGCCGAAACCTCGCCTTCTCGATCCCCGTGAACACCATCAGCATCTCGTCGCGGTTTGGAACCTCAGTCAGCAACAACAGCCCGCCCGCCTGCGCGATCGCTTCCACGATCAACACCCCTGGCATAATCGGCTTGTCAGGAAAGTGTCCCTGAAAAAACGGTTCGGTGATGGTTACATTCTTGAGCGCAACAATACTCTTCATCCGCTCCAGTTCGACCACGCGGTCGATCAGCAGGAAAGGAAAGCGATGCGGCAGGATCTTAAGTATGTCGCCAATATCCATGCTGGTTTTCACCGGCTCCGGCTCGTAAGGTGTAGTGTGCGTAATGTCAGTCATGCGGTTTTGTTCAAGGCGAAGATTATACTGTAGCGCACGCTCGCGCCACGAAGTTCCTATGCGAAACTCTTTCAACTTTGTCATCCCGACCGTAGCGCACGCGAAGCCAATTGTAGTGGAGGGACCTCGTGTCTCCCTCCCACAATCAAGCCGAAAGGACACCATGACCATCCCATCCCGAGTGCGCCTCACCAGCCTTCTTCTGACCCTCCTTTTCTCCTTTTCCGTCGCCCAGCAACCGCCACAATCCGCCGCGCCCGCCCTCCCCGCCGACATTCCCGCCACCGCCGAACGCTACTCCATGTTATTGATGGGCACCTTGGCCGGCCAGCAAGCCGTCTGGACCGCCTCCGATGGCACTCTCCACATTTTCTTCCAGTTCAACGATCGCGGCCGCGGCCCCAAAACCACCAGCGTCCTAAAGCTCGGCGCAAACGGCATTCCCGTCTCCGAATCAGTCACCGGCAACGATTATCTGAAATCGCCTGTCGACGAAAATTATTCTCTCGAATCGGGCACCGCCCGGTGGAAAAATACCGCCGAACAAGGTGAAAAGAAAATCGCAGCTCCCGCCTTCTATTTAGCCCTCAACGGTGGACCCTCCGAGATCGCTCTCCTGGCCCACGCCGCGCTGCAAGACGGAGGCAAAATCGCGCTGCTCCCTGAAGGCGAGGCTCGCGTCCAGCGCAAAACCGAGCTAGATGTTGAAGCCAGCGGACACAAAAAGCACGTCACCCTCTACGCCATCGCTGGACTCGATTTCTCCCCCACCTATTTCTGGGCCGAAGCCGCCGACAAAGCCAACGACAAGTTCTTCGGCACCGCCGACGAATGGGGCTCGATCATTCCCGAAGGTTGGGAAGCCTCAATCCCCGCTCTGCTAGCCGCCCAAAGCAAGATCAAAGATTCCCGCTCCGCCGACCTCGCCGCCAAACTTGCGCACCACGAGCCCAACGGAATTCTGTTCGAGAACGCAAATCTATTCGACGCCGAGACCGGCAAGATCATCCGTAACCAGGACGTTTTCGTATATCGCGCTCGCATTACGACGGTTGGACCGTCCGAGGCTGGAAGCCCACGAGTCGATCCCCAACTCGATGTCCCGCTCGTCATCGACGCCACCGGCAAAACCCTCCTTCCCGGCCTCTGGGATATGCACGCCCACGTAGGCGATAACGATGGCCTCCTCAATCTCGCCGCCGGAGTCACCACCGTCCGCGATCTCGCCAACGACACCGACTCCCTCCTCGCCCGCCGCCAGCGCATCGCCGACGGAAAAGAAATCGGCACTCACATCGTCCTCGCCGGAATCATCGACAGTCCCGACGCCTATCACGGCCCCACCAAAGTTCTAGTCTCTACCGAAGCCGAAGCCCGCGCCGCCGTCGACAACTACAAGCGCCTCGGCTACGTGCAAATAAAAATCTACAGCTCCGTCAAGCCCGACCTCGTCCCCGTCATCATCGACGAAGCTCACAAAAACGGCCTGCGCGTCAGCGGACACATCCCCGCCAACATGATCGCCTCACAATGCGTCGAGGAGGGTTACGACGAAATTCAGCACATCAATTTTCTCGTCCTCAACTTTTTCCCCGAAATCAAAAACACCAACACCATCGCCCGCCTCACCAAGCCCGGAGAAGTCACCGCTGGCCTCGATCTCACTTCGCCCCAGGTCCAATCCTTCATCAAGCTCTTACAGGATCACCACACCAAACTCGACCTCACGCTCACCGTTTTCGAAGACCAATACATGGCGCGCCCCGGTCAAATCTCTCCCGGATTCCTTCCCGTCGCCAATCGCCTCCCCGCGCAGGTTCGCCGCAATCTTCTCACCGCCGGAATGACTCCGCCTCCCGGCATGGAAGACACCTACAAAAAATCTTTTGCCAAGATGCTCGATTTCGCCGGTCTTCTCTATCGCTCCGGCCTCTCCATCGAAGACGGCACCGACAATATGGCCGGATTCGCCCTCCATCGCGAACTCGAACTCGACGTCCAGGCCGGCATTCCCGCCAACGTGGTCCTGCAAGACGCCACCCTCAACGCCGCCCGCATCATGAGCATGGATAAAGATCTAGGCTCCATCGCCCCCGGCAAGCTCGCCGACCTGGTTCTAGTCGACGGCGATCCCACAAAGAACATCAGCGACATCAGAAAGACCGCGCTCGTAGTAAAAGACGGAGTGATCTATAAACCCTCCGAACTCTACTCCGAGCTAGGCGTGAAGCCGTGAGCCATCCGCGGAAAAATTCGCAGCCGGGAAACCCGCCTTTGTTGTGCGGCGTGAACGTTCGTAACCACGGCCATGTGACCTCTGACATAGACTCCCTCGATCGCAATGCCGATGATCAATACAGGGATCATGCCAGCCGCCGAACGCCGCTGAGCCCCGGAGACGACCGATGAATTTTCCCGATGCGCGATCCACATCCACTGCTATCGAACACGATCGCCGCCGCTATCCCCGCCGCACCGTCCATGTCCAGGTCGAACTCCGTCAGGAAGGCATTGACATCCCCCTGCGCCTCGAAACCACCGACCTCAGCCGCGGCGGCTGTTACGTCCAACTGATGATGCCGCTCCCAGTCAGTGGCCGCGTTCAAGCCAAACTCTGGCTCGATGGCCAGCCCATCATTGTCTTCGGACGCATAGTGACCCGCCATCCCCAATTCGGCAACGGCATCATGTTCATGGATTATGAAGGCCAAGCAGAAGTACTCTTAAACCAATACCTCGACGCCGTCGTCAGTTAGGACGGCCTTCACGAAGTGCGCGCCCGTCCCAATCTCAATTGGCGATTCGCGAAACGCGACTTGCTTCTGGTTTTGGGTGGCGCAGCGGTTTACCGCTACGATAACCAGTCTATTTTCAGTACCGGCTTTAGCCGCTGAGGAAGACCGCGGGGCACTCGCGGGTTTTTCAGAAAACTGTTAAACCCCAAATCACAAATCTCAAAAAACGCTTTTTCCCATCCGCACAATCGGCAGCGCCAACCCATCCCCCAGCGGCGCTTCCACCGCCTCCAACTCCACATAACCCTTCGCCCGATAAAAGGGAACGCCCGTCAGCGTCGCTCCCATCTCCAGCCGCCGAAATCCCGCGGCCTGCGCCGCCACTTCGCAAGCCTCAAGAATCATGCTCCCAATGCCCCGCCGCGCCCACGCTGGATGGACAAAAAACGCCCGTATCTTGGCCGCATCTACTGCCGGATCAAGCAACGAATCCTCTCGCGCCGCAAACTGGTCGCCGCCATACAAAGTCTTCCGCTTGCTCCACCCCCCGCAACCAACCAGCAAAGGCGCTCTCGAAGGCTCGACCAAATCATCCACTTCCTCCGCCGCAAAATAAGTTCGATCCGAAATCAGTTGCGTATCCACTCCATAAACCGTCTGCAGCGCCTTCTCCAATTGCACCGCCGAATAATCCCGAGCCTGCAATCCCCGCACCGAAGCTTCAATTAATTTCCGCAACGCCGGAATATCGCCAGCTTCAGCCAACCGAATGCGTACAGTCATAACGGGTGATTCGCCGCCATAAATAAAGACACCATTGTCATCCAATCAGGTTAGCGACGTCCCCCAGCGCATGCGCAATCATGCCCGGACGCAAGCTCTTGCGCCAGTGTGCGAAACCTCCGAAGAGCAGGCCCAGCAGCGTGATTATGATCACCATCTTAATTCCCTGATACCAGTGCCCCACGCCGAAGAGAACGCCTTGCGCCAACACTGCGAGGGCGGCGTTCCCCGTCAAAGCCAGGAATTGTTTTTGCAAATAGCCGCGATACACCAACTCCTCGCAGAATCCCGCTGTGACTGACATCACCACCCAGAGAACGACTTCAGCCGCACCTCGCGGGCTCAGGAATGCGAGCGGATCGATATGGGGCCGCAGCACAAGGCCCGCTAAGATCCCTACGCCGGTAACTGCAATCCACAACGCTATCGCCAAAGCGATGTCGCGCAGCACCTCTTTCCTATTACTCCAGCGCCCGCCCACGAGGTCGCGCAGCCGCGTGGCGCCTGGGATCAGTCCGCCCAGCCATACGTAAAATGTCATTGCCCACTCGCAGGCAATGACCGACATGTAGACGATGACATTTCCGTGGTGTTGTCCGCCGGCTGCCGGACTGCGACTCTGCATGCGCAAGAGACTCAAAGAAATCGCCAGCAGAATGATCAGGAGGCCCAGCGAGTGCCACAACGGCGCAACCAGTCTTGCTACAACTCGCGGCGTTAAAGCCTCAGGACGGCTGTCCATAAATTACGCGCAAAATGCAGCCTCGCGACTTACCCCCGCGCCGCCGCGCACTCCCCACAAGGGCAAACCTCCCGCAGATAGAACCACGAATAAATTCCGAGATCGTGGTTATCGTTCCACGCAAACCGCAGCGCGTACTTGCCCACTGCCTCCGCCGACAACGCCCTCACCGCCGGCTTAAACATCGGCAGCGCCCCCGGAGCCAGCTTCGCCGGTTCGCCCGCCTTGCGTCCCGCCTTCGAGCGCTCGTCCTCGCACAGCGCGCACGGACACGCATCCCGCAAAAACACAAACGTATAGGCGGACCGGTGGCCATCCTTCCACTCAATATCCACACCGGTCCCCGTGGTCAAATGAATCACAACGGACTTCGGATCGTTCCCCACACGCGGAGTGAAATCAGGCAGCGCCATAAATTTCAGTATCGCACGGCGGCATAGACGCTGACTAAATCGGAATTGGATATGCGCACTGGGGTCGTGCATGCCAGCGTGGGCGCGGATAGGAGTTGTCCACGCCCACGGTTTCGCCCCGGTCCCCAGAATGGGCAGCCAGGGTTACACGGCGAGAGGAAAGTGTTTCAAACTACGCTTGCGACTTTATGCTCCAAACAGCCTGCGACGCATCATTCCGGCGATCCCGATCAATCCCGTGCCCAGCAATCCCAGTGTGCCGGGTTCAGGAACGGTCAAGTTCGTGTTCCCCATGTGAATCGTCCCTTTGTGATCGTAAGGCTCCTGGTCGGTATACGCGTAGATCGTCTGCGACGTAGTTCCCGTCACCATTCGCCCGGTATAAAGCGTGCCCTCAATCGTACCCGAGAGTGTGAAAACATAATTGGCGTGGTTGTGGCTGTCTAATGTCCACGCGATCGGGCCGGTGAAGCTGCCCGCAAAGAGAGTGACCGGATTCGTTGGCTGCCCGGTTAATTTCTTTGCCCACGGTCCCACGCCCATCACGTCAAATGCCGAGCCCGTAGCTGAAAGCGTACCACCCGTCCACAGCGAACCGCTGCTAAATCCGCCCGTAGAAAAACTGACCGAACCAAGAGATTGTCCCTTTGCAGCAACAATGTTGCCCCAGCTCGTCAGCTCCGATCCTTTGCTTGTGATTCCCGAAGCTCCAAATGTAACCGTACCGCCCTGGTTGGTTAGTTCAATCGTGTCCGCCCAAGCTGCTATCGGTAACAGCAGCGCCAATAGTCCCAGTATTACTGCCAAACGCTTCATTATGATTTCCTCCACAGAATTTAGGTGAACCCGTTCGACAACCCTTGGGAGTGGGGAAGCCGGGATCACGAAGTTCGATCGTTAATTTCGCGCACTTTTGCTCTCATAAATCTCGGTGCAAAGAGCAGAGTGCAGAATGCAAAGAGCGTTGTACGCGAGCAGTTGAGGGAGTCGAGGGAGGGTCGACACCAATCAGATTAATCTTCAAGCCCGAAGAAAGCTGTGATTTTTGTCACCGTTTTACGTGACCCCAGGAAGGCCAACACCACCGAGTTCGCCCGCCCAGCAATGGTTTTCGGCGAATGATGGAAAACTGGCCTTTGGTTTGCTCCTAGGTGGTGCAGAGGTTCACCGCCCACGCCATTTCTGATGTAGTAACCTCTTTGTGAATTGCCTCACCGTTTGAAATATCGCGTTCTCGCCAAGCCGCTGGTCGTCTGCCAACTCGCCCCTGCCGCTGACATTCCCGAGTGGGTTTCGAAAGGCGAATTCTTCTGCGCCACCCGCACCCGCGATGAGCTTTCAATTGTCTCCACGGAAGAAGCCTGCGGTGAAGAATTCCGCGCGGACGATCTATCTCCAGCCGTCACACGCATCGAGCACGGATGGCTCGCCCTAAAGCTCGAAGGCCCATTTCCGTTTTCAACAACCGGCGTGCTCGCGTCGTTTCTGAATCCGCTGGCGGAAGCGAAGATCCCTATCTTCGCGATCTCCACGTTTGATACCGATTATGTCCTCATCAAGCGCGACAACCTCAAGCAGGCAAACAACGCGCTCCCCGCTGCAGGACACGAGAAGATTGACGAAGAGGCCGACTAATTTCTAAACCGCGGGTTCAAGCAACTCGCCCTCATCCGAGTCCGTGTTCAACACTGTCACCAGGTGCGCGGCCAGTTGCTCGGCCTGCTGCCGGATCTCAGGAACCGCCGTCGTCTCCCACAACTGCCCTTTCCTCGTCGGCCCAATCGTAAAGAGCGAGCGCGATGGCTTCCCTTCGTAATCGATAAGAGCGCCGTGCGCATCAACATCGAGGCCTAAAAATAGAGCGTCAGGATGAGCCAGCCCCTGCGCAAAGAGGCTAACAATGAGCGAATCGTCGATGCGACGGCAGTCGGTTTCCGATCCCGTGCAGTTAATCACGCGATGGGCGTGCAGCCGCTTCTCCGTGGACGTCCCGCGCTCCTGATAGACAATCTCGCCCAGATTTCGATCTTCGGCGTAGCACATTATCCGTCCCGTATGAAATCGAATCTGCCCCTCCGCTTCCATGTCGGCAAAAATGTCAGCGATCTCAGGCGCCAGGCGATGGCGGTGTATGTCCCAATAAGGACGCACATGGCGCAGAAATCGCCTCTGTTCGCTCACCGGCAACGACTGCCAGATTTGCGGCGTCACCGGACGCAAGCTATCAACAACGCTTCGCCAGTCGATGCCTTGTTCAGCCGCGAGATCGACTTGTTCTCGAATCAGCCGCACCAAGCCGCGAACCGTCTGCGGAGAATTGTCGTTCCAGAAAAGCGGCCACGCTTGAATCGGTTGATGTCGGCTGGGGATAAGCCCCTCCCGCGAAAGCACGTGAATCGTGCCTCGAAACGCCTTCGACTTCAGCGCCATGATCATGTCGATGCTGGTCAGGCCCGAGCCGAGCAGAAGCACGCTGCCATCGCGCGGCAAATTTTCGAGCGCGTGCGCTGCCCACGCGAACTGCACATAGAGCGAACTGCCGAGCGAACCGCCAATCCCGCCGCCAGCAGAATTGCTCACAGCGAGGCCTGGAATTCTCGGAGCGCCCGGCGGAAAATTGCCCGTCGCCAGCACTACGGCCCGAGCCAGCAGTTCCGGACTCGCGAGGTTCTTGCGCTGCAACGCAACTCCACTTCGCCGCCGTTGCATTGACAGTGCTTCATCCTGAATCCACTGGAAGCGCTCACGCCCTTTTTCCGCGAGAGTACGATCAACCACACTGCCGAGATACTGCCCATAGACCGCCCGCGGCAGAAAACTCCGCGACTTGATCGAGACATCGTAATTGCTTCTAGCCCACCGAAGAAAATCTTCAGGATCGCCGGGAAAAGCCGCCATTTGCCCCGCCGGCACATTCAGCAAATGAAATCGATGCGGAGAACTGTAGGCCACCCCTCGCCCGGGCAGCCCGCCACGATCCATCACGGCAATCGACAGAGCAGTGGTCCGCCGCAGTAGTTGAACCGCGAGCATCGTCCCGCTGAATCCGCCGCCGACTATCAGCACATCAATCTGGGGATTGGCCAAGAATGGCTCCAAGGGCAAACGAAAAACTCTAAATGTCGATCATACGAATAGACATTATAGCCAATAAGAAGCAGATCGAGGGCCATTTCGATAGCCTGTGGATTCTGCCAAGTTCAAGCAATTACTCGGCCGAGCGTCCTCGCCCATTTTATTTTGGGGGCTGCGATTGCAATCTATTTCATCTGCCCATAGCCAGCGAGGCGGTCAATAGGTGGTCCCAATCGCCATTCAGTCTCGCTTTTCTGCCAAATGCTGCGCCAAATTGGCCACTAGACCAATCCTGTGGTGAAATAGAAACAGATCGCAACTGATGACCACCACAACAACAAACAGGTCCCTGGCATGGCGCCGCAAATTCAAGTCGGCCGAACGCAACGTTCACGGCCTATGGCAAATCCTCAAGGCCGTCGTCTCGACCGACCACCCTCTGCTCGCGCATCTCATCCCTATACGCCGCTGCAATCTTGCCTGCACCTACTGCAACGAGTTCGATGATTTCTCCAAGCCCGTGCCTACTGAGCAAATGCTACGCCGCGTCGATTTGCTCGGTGATCTTGGCACATCCGTCATCACCATCAGCGGCGGCGAACCCCTGCTTCATCCGCAACTCGACGGCATCATCCACCACATGCGCAAGCGCCGCATCGTCTCCGGCCTCATCACCAACGGCTATCTCTTGGTCGCCGACCGCATCAAGCGCCTGAATCAAGCGGGCCTCGAGTGGCTCCAGATTTCGATCGATAACGTAAACCCTGACGAAGTTTCAAAGAAGAGCCTCAAGGTCCTCGATCGCAAATTAGAGTTGCTAGCCGAGCACGCCGAATTTCACGTGAATATCAATTCCGTAGTCGGCAGCGGAGTAAGCAATCCGCAAGATGCGCTAACCATCGGCAAGCGCGCTCTGGAATTGGGCTTCAGTTCGACCATCGGAATCATTCACGACGGCACTGGCCAGGTCCAGCCCTTGAACGACGAAGAGCGCAGCGTCTATCACGAGATGAAGAATCTCGAGAAGCGCAGCTTCACCCGCGTGAATGCCTTCCAGGACAACATCGCTCTAGGCCGCCCCAATCAGTGGCGTTGCCGCGCCGGCGCGCGCTACCTCTACATTTGCGAAGACGGCCTCGTCCACTATTGCTCGCAGCAGCGCGGCTATCCCGGCATTCCGCTAGAAAATTACACGCTCTCCGACATCCGCCGCGAGTTCCAAACCGAAAAGTCCTGCGCTCCCCATTGCACCGTTTCCTGCGTCCACCAGGTTTCGGTTCTCGACGCATGGCGAGCCCCGCAACAGCCAGCCCCACCAGTCGCCAGCGGCTTAGTCCAGATCGAGTAAGCGCTCGGCAAGATCAGCACTTGGCATTTAGCGCCTAGCGCCAGAGCAAGCGAGTGGCTCGGGAGCCTAGGGAGGAGAAGCCTTTGGGGTTTGCTAACTGCTAAGAGCTAATTGCTAAGAGCTGCCCTTAGAACGTCGTCGCCACCGTAAACCGGAACGTCTTCCTCGGCTCCAGCAGCCTGAACGGAGCGACCAGTGTCGATCGTGTGTAGTTATAGGTGTAGGTCGCGGCGCCCGGGTTCACCCCGAACGGGAACATGCTGGGCGTGATCTGTATCGGCGGATAGGCGTTGCTATCGAGGCGCAGCGCGTTATAAGCGTAATAAATGCGGAACGGCGCATTCACCACTGGAAGCATCGTCTGCAACTCGATTCCCGTCGACATGCGCGGCACCCAGTTCGTCCCCGGCACCGGCCTGAGATCGGGCGGAATACTGGTGATGGTCTGCCCGCCCTGGCAGCTGTAAGCGGTGCTTAACTGCGGGCAGCCGAACAGCGTGCTGATCAGGCTCTGATATTGCACCGGATTGATCTGCAACTGCGACGTGCGCAGAATCGGATCGGTCCCCAAGTCAACAAAAGGCGCAATCGCCACCGGTCCCGCAATCGTGATCCGGTATTCCAGGTTGCCGTGAATACTGAAATCTCCGCCCGGCGTTACCAGTTGCTGATACGGAATCGGAATATTCCAGCAGTTGCTCACGCATGCCCCCGCGGAACTAGTCTGCACGGGGAAACGCGGGTTAGCCGGAACATAACTTCCATCCGGATTCTTCAGCGCGATGTTTTGCACGCTCGGCAGGTAGGCAATCGGCGAAACCGTGCGTATATCGAATCCGCGCAAATCGTTTTCGCCGCCCAGGTAAGCCCGCTCAAACGGAGGCGCAACCACCCCGTCATATCCCGTAATGAACGACGCCTGCACATTGTAACCAAGCGCATTGCGGCGCTTTTGCATCGGGAAAAACTGCTTGTACTGGATGATCGGCCGGATCGTGTGCACTGTGCCGCCGATTCCCGCAAACTCGCCGCCGATGAAGAGGCTCTTGCCATGATGCGGCGCGTAATTCGAATCCAGTGTATTCATCGTCAAACTGGGCGTAACCTTGCTTGTGATAATGCCGCTCAGCGCATTAGGCCCGCTGATGCCCCGGAAGTTCAGATTCTCAAACAACAGCTTCGAAGCACTACTGACCGCAATCAACGACGAGCGGTCAAATGAATAGCTGATGCCCAGCCGTTTAAACGATCGTTTCCCCCGAAGCGGATAGCTCAAATTGCCCGTGGCGCCCGTACTCGACTGCGAATAATTCTGCAGGTTCTGCAGATAGGCCGAGGGCAAATTCGGATTTTGTCCCGTCAATATGGCATACTGCCGCGCCTGGTTATAGTTCGTCTTGCGCGTGTAAACGTTGAACCCCGCCTGTATCGGCCGGTCAAACATGTAAGGCTCTGTGAATCCGAATACCAGGTCGCGTTGCCGGCTGCCGAGGCTCGCTTGCACCGAGAGCGTCTCGCCCAATCCAAGAAAGTTGTTGGTGCTGTAATTGAGGCCCACGAAAGCCCCCGCCAGCCCGCTCACTCCGCCCTGCAGCCCTATGCTGTTCTTTCCCTTTTCATGAACCTTCAAGGTGAGGTCGACGGTACCATTTTTTTCGTCGAGGTGCCGTTCCGTCGTATTCGGATCGTCCGGCTTCAGCTGATCGAAATATCCCAGCTGATTCAACCGCAACAAACTGAGTTCCCAATAATGCGAGTTGTAGATCTGCCCTTCTTCAAGCGCAATTTCGCGCCGTATAACTTTATCCCGCGTCGTCGTGTTGCCCTGGAACTCTATCCGCCGAACGTAAAATTCCTTGCCCTCGTCGACATCGATTTCGAGATTCACGATTTTCTTCGCGTCGTCGAACTTCGTGTCCGGCACCGAAGTAAAGTTGATGTATCCCGCCTCGCCATAAGCCTTGCGCAGATTCTCCAGCCCCTTCGCCACCTTCTCGCGGCTGAAAATATCTCCATCCTTCATCGGAAAAAGACCGCGCAACGCCGCCGTATTGCGGATCGCTTTATTGTTCTTAAACGTGATGGTGCCGAGGCGGTACCGGTCCCCTTCCTCGATCGGCATCGTGATGTCGACTGCTTTCCCCACTCCACCCTGAATCCACGGAATATGAAATCCCGGGTGCCCAGTGTCGTGAATCTCGGCCTTCGGATCCTCAACCAGCACCTTGAAGTAGCCGCGATTCTGATACTCCGCGCGCACCCGCTCCGTATCTTCCTCAAGCTTGGTCGCGTCATAAGTCTTGGCAAACAGGTTTTCAAGAAAGATCGAATGCGGAATGCCAATCGGCTTGAGGTTCTTCATTGCCGCCCGTAGCGTCCGGTCGTTAATATGCCGGTTACCCCGGAAGATGATCTTCCCCACCTTAACCTTCGGCCCCTCTTTAATCACAAAGGTGACCGCAACCGCGGCCGGCGGAATCGGCCGTATTTCGCTGCGTATCGTCGCAAACTGATGCCCGTGCTCCGCCAGCAATTCCTTCAGCGCAACTTCCGCCTTCTTGATCTTCGTCGGATCGTACTGGCTCTCCACCGAAAGCCCAACCTTCCGCTCCTTGAACCGATCCAGCACGTCGCTGGTCGAAACCGCATTCAGCCCCGTGTAATTAATCTCGCGAATCGTCGGCCGCTCTTTGAGATAGATGTGGATGATCCAACCCTTGTCGCTTTGCTCGCGCTCGAAGCGTATGTCCTCAAAGTAGCCCGTGTTCCACAAGGCGTTGAAGTCGCGCTCAATGCCCGCCTGGTCATAAACGTCCCCCACTTTGCTGAAGATGCGCGCCTTCACCGTATCCGCCGGAATTCGCCGGTTGCCATGCACCACTATGCCGACGATCAGATCCGACTGCCCAATCGCGCTCGCCGTCAGCACCAGAAACGTCGCCCAAACAATCAGGAAATTCCACGCAGAGCTCCGCCTGCAAACTCTTTGGGAGGAAGAAGATGGAGAGCACTTCGACTCTGTCCGCGCACCCGCGTCCTGGCCGGCCCGCCTGGCCGGGACAGGGATTACCTGATGATGGCAATGAATTGCAACTACCTCGAAAAGCTAGAGTTAGGAAAACGGTAATTATACGGTAGAGATGAAGAACCGTCCAAGGCAGAGACTATTTTCGTAGTGCATCAGTTCGACTTTGCCCTGAAAACGCACGCCTTCGACTTTGCCTTGAAAGGGCACGGCTTCAGCCGTGCCGCAACTGCCGCAAATCAACAGCGGCTTTAGCCGCTGAGGGAACGCGTCTTTCAAACTGAACTCACCACTGGCAAATTTCTCCCCGAGACTCACGCCCGAAAAGGTTCTACCTCAACACAGACGGAATAGAACGTCGCCGCGTTGCCCATGTCCGTAAGTTTTTCTGACGTGAGCACATTAATATTTCGCCCGCCCGGACCAAATCGCGCCCAATCGAGCCGCGCCGCCACCACTCCAAGCGCAACCGATCCATTCACCCGCGCCCGCAGCACAATCTCTCCGCGCGAGTTAAACGCGCGAACCTGATCGCCATTCCTCACGCCCCGCGCCTCAGCATCCTGAGGATGCATCTCCAACTCCGCCATCCCCGGCTCCATCTCGCGAACCGACGCAACATTGGCAAACGACGAATTGAGATGGTTGTCCGGCTTCCGCGCCAAAAGCTCAAGAGGAAAGCCCGACTTCGATCCCGCTCCATGCCGCGACTCCACTGGCGGAGTAAAAGCCACCACCGGATCAAGCCCCCGAGCCTTCAAAGCCTCACTATAAAACTCCGCCTTCCCGCTAGCAGTAGCAAAATTCCCCTCCGCAAACGGCAAAAACGGAGCACTCCGCTTTTGGGTGGCGCAGCGCTTCAGCGCTGCGATATCCGCCCCACTCGCAACCGCGGCTTTAGCCGCTGAGGGAGCCAAATTCAACCGCACCCAATGCTCCCGCTCCAACCGCTCCCGCGTAATCCCATCAAGCCGCGGATTCCCCGAACCGAGCGCCCGCTCAATCATCGCATCCACTGACTCCCGGAAGCACTCATCCTCAAATCCCATGCGCTCCGCCAGCCCGCGAAATACCTCGACATTCGACCTACACTCACCGAGCGGTTCAATCGCCTGCTCCGACATCTGCAAAAAATAATGCCCGTAAGCCCCCACCAAATCCTTGTGCTCAAAAAAAGTGGTGGCCGGCAAAACAATATCCGCATAATCGGTCGTGTCTGTAAAAAACTGCTCGTGCACAACCGTAAAAAGATCGTCCCGCATCAACCCGCGCACCACTTCATTATGGTTCGGGCAAACCGCCGCCGGATTCGAGTTATACACAAACAGCGCCTTGATCGGCGGCCCTGTCAGCGTATTCAACGCCGTCCCAAGCTGCACCATGTTGACCATCCGCGCCGGCCGCCCGAGCGCTTTATTCATCAGTTCCGGCATCCGCAGCGCATCCGAATTCAATCCAAAAGCCCCGCTGGTCGAGAGCTGCAACCCGCCCCCAACTTCCTTCCACGATCCAATCAAGCAGGGAAGCATAGTCACGGCGCGCATTGCCATCCCGCCGCCATCCGACCGCTGAATCCCATAATTGACGCGAATCACCGACGGCCGCACCGTCGCATACTCGCGCGCCAGCTTGCGTATATCGTCCGCCGAAATCCCCGTCCACTGCGCCACTCGCTCCGGCGGATACTCCGCAGCGCAAGCCTTCAGCTCCTCAAATCCAACCGTGTAACGCGAAACATAATCGCCATCAAAAAGATTTTCGCTAATGATGACGTGCATCAACCCGAGCGCGAGCGCCGCGTCCGTCCCCGGATTGATCGGCAAATACCAATCCGCCAGCTTCGCCGTCCGCGTGCGATACGGATCGATCACCACTAGCTTCGCGCCCTTGCGCCGCGCCTCTTCTATAAACGGCCAAAGATGAACATTGTTGCCGTGAATATTCGAGGCCCACGCAATGATGTATCGCGAATCCGCAAACTGCTCCGGCTCCGTCCCCATCTTGATCCCGATCACTGACTGCAGCCCCACTTCGCCCGCGTCCGAACAAATCGTCCGCTCCAGTTGCGAAGCGCCCAGCCGATAAAAGAAACGCCGATCCATCGACGCGCCATTCAGCGCCCCCAAAGTCCCGCCATAAGAGTAGGGAAGAATAGCCTCAGGTCCGAATTCATCAGCAACGCGCCGAAACCGCCCAGCAATCTCCCCCAGCGCCCAATCCCAAGAGACGCGCTCAAATGCGGATTGTGTTTGTGTTTGTGATTGTGATTGTGTTTGTGTGGCGCGGGCGCCCCCGCCCGCGTGCAGAGCACCAACCGCCGGCCCTTTAGCCCGAACCCGCCGCATCGGATAAAGCACGCGCTCCGGCGAATACACCCGGTCCAGATACTTAGCCACCTTAGCGCAAAGAAACCCGCGCGTTACCGGATGCTCAGGGTCCCCCTGAATCTTAGTAGCCCACCCATCCTCGATCGTAATCAGAACGCTGCAAGCATCCGGACAATCATGCGGACAAGCAGCATGAACCACGCGCTTCATCTTGCGATTATAAAGTGAGGACAGTTACCAGTACTGAGGTTTTTCTCTGGCAACCGACGACCGGCATTCGCCCTACTTAAACTCCAGCACTTCCTTCTCTTTCGCCTTGCTCATCTCTTCCATCTTCTTAATCTCATCATCCGTCAGCTTCTGAATCTCATCCAGCGCCCGCTTTTCGTCGTCCTCGGCAATCTTCTTATCCTTGAGCGTCTTCTTGATCGCCTCATTCCCATCGCGCCGCACATTCCGCACCGCCGTGCGATGCTCCTCCAGAATCCGATGCAGATGCTTCACCATATCCTTGCGCCGCTCTTCGGTCAGCGCCGGCACCGGCACGCGCACCAGCTTGCCGTCATTCATCGGATTGAGCCCCAGATCAGCCGCGCGGATCGCCTTCTCAATCGCCCCAAGCTGCGATGTGTCAAACGGCTGCACCGTGATCATCTGCGGCTCCGGAGCGTGAATCTGCGCGATCTGGTTCAGCGGCATCTGCGACCCGTAGTAGTCGACGGATACCGTGTCCAGCATGTGAATGTTAGCGCGCCCAGTGCGCGTAGCCGCCATCTCGCGGCGGAAATCTTCCACCGCCTTATCCATGCGCGTCTTCAGTTGTCCAAAAACTTCCTTCAGGGCAGGATGAGCCATCTCTATCAGCTCCCAATGTTTTTGACAGCAGAACGGTGCATTATAAACCGCAACTCTACAAACTTGTCATCCTGAGCGAAGCGAAGGACCTGTGCATTTTGCTGGGCAGCGACCCAACGCATAGGTCCTTCGCTCGGAATGACAACCTTGCTGCAATACTGGACCTTACGCGCTAACCAGCGACCCAATCTTCTCTCCCAGAACCACTCGCCGAATATTCCCGTGCTGATTGAGATTGAAAACAATGATGGGCAGATTATTGTCTTTGCACAAAGAAATCGCCGTCGAGTCCATCACCTTGAGCCCTTGCTTCAGCACATCCATATAGGTGAGAGTGTCAAATTTCTTCGCATCCGGCACCTTCATCGGATCGGCGTCATAAATCCCATCTACCTTCGTCGCCTTGAGAATCGCATCCGCCTTGATCTCCATCGCCCGCAGCGACGCCGCCGTGTCCGTCGAAAAATACGGATTCCCTGTCCCCCCGGCAAAAATCACCACGCGACCTTTTTCCAGATGCCGTATCGCGCGCCGCCGTATAAAAGGTTCCGCCACCTGATTCATCTCAATCGCCGTCTGCACGCGCGTATAAACATGCTGCTTCTCCAGAGCGTCCTGCAACGCCAGCGCATTAATCACCGTAGCCAGCATGCCCATATGGTCGGCTGACACCCGATCCATGTTCCGAGCCTGGTCGGCAACCCCACGAAAAAAATTCCCGCCGCCCACCACAATCGCCATCTGGATGCCAAGGTTCTGCACCTCAGCCAGTTCAGCCGCCACTTCATGGATGCGTGTGGTGTCAACGCCAAACCCCTGCGTGGCCGCCAGGGCCTCGCCCGAGATTTTCAGCAGGATGCGTTTGAAGATTGGCTCCGGCATCGAGATTCAGTGTAGCACTGTCGAGCGGCCTGAAAATGTCGGGCCAACCTGCCACTAGAGCCGAAAAGGGATAATAAAAAAACCCAGCATCGTTATGATGCTGGGGCCAAATCCTTCTACGGTTTGTTTTTTTACTCCGCCTTCGGCTCCGCCGGCTTAGTGATGGCAATCGTCTCGCCCGCGTCGCCCACCTTAAACCGCGCAAACCGCCGTACCGCAATGTTCTCGCCGAGCTTCCCGATCTTCGCCGCAATCAGCTGCGAGATATTGATGGTCTGGTCCTTGATGAAGGGCTGCTCAAGCAGGCAAACCTCTTCATAATATTTTTCCATCATGCCAGTGACCATCTTTTCCGCGATGTTTGCCGGCTTACCGCTAGCGATGGCCTTCGCAAGATAAATGTCCTTCTCGCGAGCATAGTCTTCCGCCGTAACATCCTCTTTGCGAACAAACTTAGGATCGCTAGCCGCAATGTGCATGGCAATATCGTGCACCAGCTCTTTGAAGTCCTCCGTGCGCGCCACAAAATCGCTCTCGCAGTTGACCTCAACCAGCACACCAATCTTGCCGCCCGCGTGAATGTAGTGTCCCACCGAACCTTCACTCGTCACCCGCGTAGCCTTCTTCGCCGCGACCGACACGCCTTTCTTCCGCAGCAGCACAATCGCATCCTCCAGGATGCCCTTCGCTTCCGTCAAAGCGGTCTTGCAATCCATCATCGGCGCCCCCGTCTTTTCCCGGAGCTCCTTCACTTGCGCAGCAGAAATGTTTGCCATAGTCGTGCTCATTCGTATTTCTTCCTTCAACTCAAACTTTGTCTTTAGAAAACTCGACCCGCGCACAGTCGAACTGCGCGGGTCAGATAGGGTTTGCGAAAAGCCAACAGCTAATAGCTAACAGCCGAACTCAAAACCGCCGCGTCTCCGCCTGCAGTTCGTCGACATCTTCCGTAGCTGCCGAAGGACGCTTGCGCGTGCCCTTGCCCAGCACGTCTTCCATCCGTATCTCTTCGCCTGTGCCGTCGACTGCAACCGGGACGGCCGCGCCATCCGCCGCAACCGCAGCGAACAGTTCTTCAGCTTCCGGAGCCGCGACCTCCGCCGCCGCTTCAGTCTCTGCCGCAGCCTGGATATCAGCCGTCTGCTTATCATCTCGAGCGTGCACGCCCTCGGCAATCGACTCCGAAATCTTCGAAGTAAACAGCCGGATCGCCCGCAGCGCATCATCATTGCCCGGAATCACGTAATCCACTTCGCTCGGATCGCAGTTCGTGTCGACCACCGCAACCACCGGAATCCCCAGCTTGCGCGATTCGCGCACCGCAATCTGCTCTTTATTCGAATCGATCACAAAAATCGCATCGGGCAGCCGCGTCATATTCTTAATGCCGGCGAGATTCGCCTGCAAATGCTTGCGCTCGCGCTCCAGCTTGATCACTTCTTTTTTCGGCAGCAGATCGTAACGGCCATCCGTGGCCATTTCATCCAGTTCCTTGAGCCGCTTCACCGATTTCTGCACCGTGACCCAGTTGGTCAAAAGTCCGCCCAGCCAGCGCTGGTTCACATAGAACATCGAGCAGCGCTGCGCCTCTTCGGCTATCGCATCCTGCGCCTGGCGCTTGGTGCCCACGAAGAGAATGATGCGACCGTCAGCGGCCAGATCCTGCACAAACTTCGACGCCTCTTTAAACATCTTCAGCGTCTTCTGCAAATCGATAATGTAAATCCCATTACGCTCGCCAAAGATGTACTCCTTCATCTTTGGGTTCCACCGCTTCGTCTGGTGCCCGAAGTGAACGCCCGCTTCGAGCAACTCCTTCATCGTGATATTCGCCAATCAACCTCCTCAGTTGGTCTGCATCCGGATGCTGAAAAGATCCGGATTGCCATTCCCTTCCACCCCATCTCAGGGGAGGTGGGGGGATGAATTGAACTCCTAAAACCAAGTTTCAAGGTTTCAGAGTTTCAAGGTTTCAAGGTTTCAAAATTCCAAGCTAGCTCGCCACACACCTTGAAACCCTGAAACCTTGAAACCCTGAAACCCTGAAACCCTGAAACCTTGAAACCTGCAACTTATCTCTTACTAAACTGGAATCTCTTTCTCGCGCCCTTCTGCCCATACTTCTTGCGCTCTTTAGCCCGCGGATCGCGCGTCACCATGCCTTCGGCCTTGAGCTTCCCGCGCAACTCCGCATTAAACAGCATGAGAGCGCGCGTAATGCCGAGACGCACCGCATCGGCTTGTCCGGCCACTCCACCGCCGCACACGTTCGCCAGCACGTTGAAGGTGGCTCCAGTATCGGTCGAGACCAGCGCCCGCTTCGCCGCTATGCGCTGCGACGGCGTCACGAAGTATTCATCGAACGGCTTGCCGTTGACCTTGAGCTCGCCGCTGCCCGGCCGAAGAAAAACCCGCGCAATCGCCGTCTTGCGCCGTCCAGTTCCGTAGTATTGAACCAATTCAGCCATTAGCTCTTAGCTGTTAGCTCTTAGCTTTGCCAGCCAAGCGCCAACTTTTTACCTTTCCTCGAATTCTCAAATTCGAAAACCTGTATAAACCGAAATTCGTATTAGCTAAGAGCCAATGGCTAATAGCTAAAAGCTGCTTCTACGCAAACACCTTAGCTTCCGGCTTCTGCGCCTCATGCGGATGCTTATCCCCGCGATAAACCTTCAGCTTCGTAAACATCTGCTTGCCCAGCTTGTTCTTCGGCAGCATGCGCGAAACCGCGTCTTCAATGATCAGCTCCGGCTTCCGTACCAGCCGCTTCTTCATCTCTTCCGAGCGCAGCCCGCCAGGATACCCCGTATAGCGGTGATACATCTTCTGGTCAGCCTTCATGCCGGTGATCTTGATCTTCTCGGCATTGATAATCACCACGTGATCGCCGGTATCGATAAACGGCGTGTATTTCGGATTCTCTTTGCCCATCAGAATGCGAGCCACGCGCGAGGCGAGGCGGCCCAGTGCCAGCCCGCTCGCATCCACCACAAACCATTTACGCGCAATATCTCCCTCTTTGGGGAAATAGGTTGACATCGGAAATCTCCCAGAATTAAAAGAACGTTATAACGACGAAGACCGCTGACTGCCCTAAGAACGACCGCCCTTAAGTAATGCCCTATACCTGATTGCCGTATCCGTGATATCCACGCAGAACGCGCGCTAGGTGTTCCAGGCGGGCAGCCGCAGGACTTCCAAAGAGATATTAGGATAGCCCAGCCGCAATCCCCTTGTCAACGACTTGTGCTCGCAAGTCCTGTCCCCATAGGACAATACCCGCAAATCTCAAGCCTGGAGCTGCGTCCCAATTATACCCTCCGCCCCATCCTTGAGATGTGTTTCTGCCGCAGATGTGTTTCTGCCGCGCAATTGCAGAATCGTCCTGTGCTCCAAGTGCAAGTAACTAGCCACCTCACAGCTCGTTGGCCACGGCGATTCATTGCATTACGCGTTGGATGGTATAGGGGGATTGTGAGTGTAATCGCCTTGGTTACGTCACCGCCCCCGCCGCTTGGTGTTTGGCACGAAGATGACCTACGATGTTCCTGTCAGAAATCGTGAGGCATATGGCCAAGCAGGTGGAAGCTTGCTGTAGCTCGCCAGCAGCGCTTTGCTACTGGTTCATAGTCTCGCTGATAGCGTGGGGAGTGCTGAACCTCATAGGAATCTATTGGCGTCCTCTCCACAGGTCGTCGGCTGCGTGCCTTTTCGCCATGGCCATCGGCTGCCTCGCCAACTGGCGTAGAAATCGCTCTTTTCACTGTGCTATCACGGGCCCACTATTTCTGATCGGCGGCGTCATATTTCTGCTCTCAGGCGTGCGCGCGATCCACGTCGACATGCGTCGGGTCTGGCCAGTCCTTCTCGGTCGGCGTCGGCGTCGCGTTTCTTCTGGAATGGATGTACAGGAAGCGTCGCGCGTCCTGACTGTTGAAAAATCGCCATGTTCGTTGTTGCTTGCTAGTATTCCCACGAGAGGAACGAGCGGTGGCGCCCCCGGCCCGAGGGCTCTGTCATAGAGCTGATATGTGCTATGAAGAAAAATGTCTGGAGAGCGGTTATCGAGGTAGGATTTATCATCTTCCTCTTTTATTCCAACCTTTTGATGGGAGAATTTGAGCGCTCAGGCATCGGGGAGAAGAGGGGTGTGGCTTGGGCAATCACAGATGTTTTTACCGCTGCAAATTTCGGAATTGCCATGGTCGCCGCGCTCATTGGTTACAGCCTTTTTGAATTTCTTCGAAAGAAATTCTAGGCAAATGCGGCTCTGATTCTTCCCTGCAAGAGATACAGCAATAGTGCCCCCGCGATGATGACGCCAGTTCCGCCGCGCAGCCAGTCGCCTCTGACGCAGTTAAAGACATCCCCGAGAACCTGCGCGGCGATGATTACGACCGCTAGTCTCCATCCCCAGAGGCGGCGTCGGAACACCCGAGTCCTGCCGTGCCGAGGGCCGAGCCGAGCAGCAGGAACGCAATCCCGACCCAACGGCCCAGTGGCGCTAGCTGCTTGTATGCGCTCGGATTGAGGGTCCAGACACGATCAAGAGCGGTGCCCCGCCAAAGTAAAGTAGTTGCAGCCAGAATCGCCATCATGGCGCCAAAGAACAAGAAAATGCCTATCGCTGTGAATCCTCGCGTCTTAGGGCGCCGTTCCCGTCTCGCATCTGCTGAATATAAGCCAATGCCGCGCCGTCGACTCGGATAGTTGGCGTAACATCGCGATTGCACTCATCGACCCTCTACAACGTTTGGCCTCTTCTGCCAACCATCGAATCTCGATTCTCACTGCCCGTCACACGTCCAACCCGCCGATAGCAAAAACACTCTACCGCATGGTCATTCACCATCCCTGTAGCCTGCATAAACGCATAACAAATCGTCGAGCCCACGAAGTTAAATCCCCGCTTCTTCAAATCCTTGCTCATCGCATCCGACTCCCGCGTCCGCGCCGGAATCTTCTTCCCCAACCGCCGCGCATTCACCAACGGCTTGCCGCCAACAAACTGCCAGACATATTGATCGAACGACCCAAACTCCTTCTGCACCGCCAGAAACACCTTGGCATTCCGTATCGCCGAAGCAATCTTCAGCCGATTCCTCACAATTCCCTCATCCCGCAGCAGCCGCTCTACCTTGCGCCGGTCGTAGCGAGCAATCTTCTCCGCATCAAACCCATCAAAAGCCGCCCGATAATTCTCCCGCTTCCGCAAAATCGTGTCCCAGCTAAGCCCCGCCTGCGCCCCCTCCAAAATCAAAAACTCAAACAGCCCCCGATCATCATGCAGCGGCACTCCCCACTCTTGATCGTGATAAAGAATCGAGAGCTCGTCGCTTGGCCAGGCGCAACGAATCAAATTTGTCTTAGGTTCCATCGTGAAAACGCCGATATCGTTTAATGGCCTCTTCGTCCGGCGGAAGAATGTCGTGGAAACCCTTATGAAGATTGCTACCCATTTTCAAGACTAGTCCAGCGATGCGATGCGCTGACTCTTGAGTTTCATAAAGCGCTTGTTTTGGACGGACCGATGTGTCGCCGCTGTCTGCGATATATTTCGTATCCGCTTCTCCGCCGCCGTGCTCATAAACGTGCCTACGGTGAAACATCAACTTTGCGAACGCTACGCCGTCCGCATCAACTCCATCTAGGACGTCGATGTCAAATACTTCTTTGAGGTCTGCCGCGACAGACTCCAAGTTGTGGAAACGTCTCTCGGTAAGTCGGTTCTTGCGACTTGGCGTTACTGGCACATGGCGGAGCAAATGAGTAACATACCGACCAACAAACGAATCGAAGGCCGCAACAGCATCCCTAACACACCTTTCGTAACCTCCTCCAGAGTTGATCAGATTCCGGAGATTGGGAATTGTCTTTCCCGACAATTCCTGCAGGTCGTTTCTGGTGCCACATATCGAGCAGAATCCAAACGTGCCTAAAATATCGTTGAACGAACCACAAGCCTTGCAGCTGAATTTGTTTTGCTGACTCTCCTCCGCATAGTAGAACGGTGGCTTTTCCACACCCTTCCCAGCAGCGTCCGCTACGGCATCCATGTCAATGACATACTCCCCATCAATATTCGCGGTCAGTGCCTCTGCCATCTGTTCGCAATATTGCGCGACATACACTCGCTGGGCTTTTGTTAGAAAATTATGCAGGGGCGCCCGGACGCCGCAGTAGGGGCAGAGCTGTGCTCCCGCCCCGCCTCTCCAATAACCTTCGCAGTCCGGGCATTCATGTCCAAACCTCCCCTCGCTGTCCGATCCAATGAACACTTGAAAACATCCAGGAACAGGGGGCGGATTGGGAACAGAGCCTATTCCTCCCAAGTTCATTTGACCTACCGCAACCCCCTGAGGAAGGGCATAGACAGCAAATATTGCTGCCGCGACAGGTCTTTGGTGCTGCCACGTAAGCTGACAGCCGCGCCGGCCTTGGTTGTCTGTCCCGACACGGATGACGACCTGTCCGCCGCTGTGGCCAATCTCTTTGAACTGTTCCGTCGTCGACATGGTCGTCAAGCTACTGGTTTCTGGCCTGCCAGCACGCCATCAATCTTCCCCAACTCCTCGCTCGAAAATTTCAAATTCTTCAGCGCCGCCACGTTGTCATCCACCTGCGATACCTTGCTCGTCCCCACCAGCGCGCTCGTCACCCGCGGATCGCGCAGCACCCATGCCACCGCCATCTCCGCCAGCGTCTGCCCACGCTGCTTGGCGATTTCATTCAGCGCCCGCACCTTCGCCAGCGTCTCCCCGCCTATATCCTTCTTCCTAAGAAAAAAATCGCGCGCCGCCCGCGAGTCCGCCGGAATCCCCTGCAAATACCGATCCGACAGCAACCCCTGCGCCAGCGGACTGAACACAATCGATCCCACGCCTTCTTTCTCCAGCACGTCAAACAATCCCCGCTCCGGATCGCGCACGAACATCGAATACTTCGGCTGATGAATCAGGCAAGGCGTCCCGAGCGACCGCAAAATCCCCACCGCCTGCGCCGTCTGCTCGGCGTTATAAGCCGAAATGCCCACATAGAGCGCCCTCCCCGACCGCACCGCCGTATCCAGCGCGCCCATCGACTCTTCCATCGGAGTATCGGGATCGGGACGATGATGATAAAAAATATCGACATACTCGGTCCCCATGCGCTTCAGGCTCTGATCGAGGCTAGCCAGCATATATTTCCGCGAGCCAAAATCCCCATAAGGCCCCGGCCACATATCCCACCCCGCCTTGGTCGAAATAATCAACTCATCGCGATAAGGCAGAAAATCCTTCTTGAAAATCTGCCCAAACGTCTCCTCCGCCGACCCATAAGGAGGCCCATAATTATTCGCCAGATCAAAATGCGTGATCCCGAGATCGAACGCTCGCCGCAGCATCGCCCGCGAGTTCTCGAAATTATCGACCCCGCCAAAGTTGTGCCAAAGCCCAAGCGACACCGCCGGCAATTGAATCCCGCTCCGTCCCGAGCGTCGATATTGCATAGAGTCGTAACGCTTCTCGCTAGCCTCGTACACGTTTGCTCTCCTCCACTAGTGTCCCATCCCGCAAGCTCGCGTCAAAGACTCTCATTGTCATACCTTGCTTTTGGGTGGCGCAGCGCTTCAGCGCTGCGATTATAACTGTGCTTTGAATCCGCCTTTAGGCGCTGAGGTCTGCCGCGATCTCAGTCATATCTCTCATACCGAATCGCTGTCCGATCCCACCCCAACTCCTTCAGCAACTCGCGATTCGCCTTGACCATCTTGTCCAGCCCGCAAATATACGCGTGCATATCCGTGCGCATCCCGACAATTTCTCCCAGATGCTGCTGCACATATCCGCGCAACCCCTTCCACTCCTCGCCCGCGCGGCTCAAAGTAGGCAAGAAATGAAAATTCCCATGTTCACTCGCCAGCCCCTCAAACTCCTCGTGGTAATAAAGGTCCTGCTCCGTCCGCGCCCCAAACAACAGCCAGAACCGATGCCCTTGATGCCGCTCCACATCCGCCAGCAGCCAGTGCAGCATCGATCGAAACGGAGCAATCCCCGTTCCCGTAGCAATAAAGACCGAATCGCGCAGCGGTGGCCGCAAAATAAAACTCCCAAACGGTCCCTGAAACGTAACCTGCGCGCCCTCCTCCAGGCCGCACAGATAATTCGACATGAATCCTTCTTCCACGCGATTCAGGCAAAAAGCGAAGTGTCCGTTCTCGCCCGGAGGCGACGCGATCGAATAAGCGCGCGTCATCTCCTCACCCTCAGGAGTGATAGCCTTCACCGAAAGCCATTGCCCCGGAACAAATCCAAAGTGACTCACTCCATTCACCTCAAGTTCAAGGTGCTTGGTAAACTCGGACAGCGGCACTGACCGAACCACGCGTGCGTCAAGAGTTTGGAACTTAGCCATCACTAATGTAGATGATATAAGTAAGCCCACGGACGCTTCTGTCGTGTCCTGATGAATCTTCGACCGCAAGCAACAGGCAATAACGAATTCGAATTCCTCTGTACCCTGGCTACTACCAATCCATCTCCCGAGCGGCGCGCTCGCATCGCCAATTGGAATCTCTCATCCCTCGACTGGCCAAATTTCACCAGTCAAGCCGAGCATCACGGCGTCTTTCCCCTGGTCGCTAGCACCCTGCTCAAAATTGACTCCGCTGCGCCCACCCCGCGACTTCCCAAAGAAATCGCTCGCGAATTGCAATCCGCGTACGACAACAACCTGCACCGCAACCTCTGGTTTGCCTCCGAAACGCTACGCATCCTGCAACACTTCGAAAGCAAACAATTGCGGGCTATCCCCTATAAAGGTCCAGTCCTCGCCCAGATGGCCTACAGCGACCTAGCCCTCCGCCGTTTTTCCGATCTCGATTTCCTGATCTCCTCCGCCCACTTCAATCGCGCCAAGCAGGCTCTGGCCGGAATCGGATACCACCCCTCATCCGAACTCTCCGCTCCAATCGAGCGCTTCTGGCTCCGCAAAGGTAACGAGCGCATGTTCGACGGACCCGCCGGAAAAAACCTCGTCGAACTCCAATGGGCCATCCTCCCGCACTTTTACGCCATCGATTCTCTGAGTGATCTGCGCGCAAACGATCTAGCCGTCGAGAATCTAATCGCGCGCTCCCGGCCCACCACCCTAGCCGATCACGAAGTCCCGAGCCTCTCCGCCGAAGACAATCTGCTGGTCCTCTGCCTGCACGCCGCCAAACATCTCTGGATGCGCCTGATCTGGCTAACCGACATAGCCCAAACGCTGCGATCCGAAGCGCCGGCCATAGACCCCACGCAAGTGCTCGCGCCCGCACGCACGCTAGGCATCGTCAGAATTCTAGGAGTAACTTTCTGGCTGATAAGAAATCTACTGCGCGAAGAAATCCCCGCCTGGGCAGAAAAAACCATCGCATCCGATCCAACTGTTCCCGCTCTAGGCCAAGCATTCGCCGAGCGCCTGGCCACCAGCGCCACCTACGATTTCGAATCCACCGAATACTTCCGTCTAATCCTAAAACTCCGCGAGCGCCCCGCCGACCGCGCCCGTTACCTGTGGAGATTGTTATCGACCCCCGGACAAGGCGACCTGGACGTAATCCATTTACCCGAACCCCTATTCCCTCTGTATCGCGTCGTCCGCCTGGCCCGCCTGCTAAAAAGGCGTTACTGACGACTGACGACTGGGTCAAAATGGCAACTGGCAACCCTCAACCACCGCCGCCACCACCAAACTAGAATTGCCCCCATGTCCCTACACCACCATCCAGTCGGCCTCGTGAGCACATGTCGAAGATATCCATCGCGTCGCCAACGCGTCGTGCGCCCTTCGCAAGAATTCTTCAGCCACATTTAAGCTGTTGCCGATACCATCCTTAAATGTCTTTTGGTTCTCCAACCCCCCGGTGCTCAACCCAAAGAGAGCGTCATGGGCGCCGTACCTCCCAATGCCTCTCTGCAATATTCCTTGCCGTCCCCCTTTTGCTCGCCGTCACAGCGCACGCGCAAGGCGGACCGCCCTTCCGCACCGATGACCCCGAAACTCCCGGCAACAAGCATTGGGAAATCAACTTCGGCTGGATCGGCGATCGCAATCCCGCGAACGGCGCCTATCAGATCCCGGATTTCGATATCAACTACGGTTTGGGCGACCGCATTCAGTTGAAGTACGAACTTCCCATCGCCATCGAAGAAACTCGGCCGCAGCCCGCGACCCCAACCACGCCAGCCGTCCCCGGCCAGGTGATTACCGGCCTGGGCGAAAGCCTCCTGGGAATCAAGTGGCGTTTCTACGAGCATCATCCGAAAGATCCCTGGCTGAAAGATCGCTTCGGCACCGGACTTCCCGCCGTCTTCGGCCATCACCCCGATAAAGATCAAACTGAACCCACCTCCGCCTCCGGCGATTCGCCCGGAGCAGAAGACTCCTCCGAATCCCCAGTCAACTTCAGCGTCTCAACCTATCCGCAATTGTTTCTCAATAACCCGACGCGCGCCGTCGAGCGCGGATTGGTCGCCGCCGGACCCACATTCTTTCTTCCGCTCGAAGTCAACGGTCGCATCGGGCCTATTCGATTGTTAGGCGAGGTCGGCTACAACTTCGGCAACCACTCCGTCCCCCAAAGTTGGGGCCGCGGCCTCCTGGTTGGCCACGAGTTCAGCGATCGCACCGAAGCTTATCTCGAACTCTACGACGTGCAGGACGCCAACCGCATTCCTCCCGGCCTGGGAGTAGGACAATTCGCCACCGGTTATCCCAAGCAGCGCGAAACCACAATCGGTCTGGGTGGAAGGCAGGCTCTCAACCACGCAAAAACGCTGAACCTGCTGCTAATGGGAGGCCGCAGTTTCCAAACCATCACCGCCACCAACGGCCAGCCCAGCTGGATCGCATACGTTGGCATCCAGGTTCTGCGAGGCCCGAAAGAACCCGTCACCCCTCAAGTCGAGCAGAAGCTACCCGACGAGACCAATCCGTAGCTTAGCTTTTGGGTGGCGCAGCGCTTCAGCGCTGCGATAACCACCATCATCTAACTAAGCCTTTAGGCGCTGAGGTTTCCCACCACCCTTCCGCTTACTTTCGCCCCACAACAATGATTTCAAAACTATCCGGCAGCACCGTCGGCCGCGGATGCGGCGTCTGCGGCGTCGCCTCCGGAGCCGCCCCAAACTTCGCCGTAACCAGATAAACGCGATCCTTCACATCGTCGTAAGTCATGGTGCGCGCCCCGCGCGCCGTCGGCAGTTCCTCAACAGCCTTATATCCGTTCGCCGCGTCGACCACCGTCAACGTGCCCGCTCCATTCGAACTAAACGCCAGCTGATATTTCGCGCTGAAGTTCGCCGCATCCGGACCATCGCCAATATCCGGCGACGCAATCTGCTTCCCGCTATCCGCATCGACCACCGCCATCTTCTTCCCATCGCAAACCGCAAACAGCTTCCGGTGCTCGCGATCCATCGCCAGCCCAGACGGCGAATCGCAATTGTTGAGCTTCCACGTGGCCGTTATTTTCCTCGCCTTTGCATCAAAGCGCACAATCTCGTTGGCCGTCTCGATGTTGTCATAGACAGAACCGCGGCCATCCGCAACCGCAAACTCCGGCTTCCCCGGAACATCAATAGTCGCGACTACCTGGTTCGTCGCCGCATCGATCACGCTGACATTACTGCTCCGCCCGTTAAAAGCCCACACACTCTTCGTCGAAGGATCAAACACGATCCCATCCGGGTTAGTTCCCGCTGCGACCGTCGTAACGGTCTGAAAGGTGTGCCGATCAAATACCACCACGTTGTTGCTTCCACCGTCGCTGATGTAGCCAAATTTCCCCTGCTCATCCAGCGCAACTCCGTGCGTTCCCTTCAGCCCCGTAATCGCTCCCACCGCTTTGCCGCTGTCCGTATCGATCACTTCCACCCGCGGCCCATGCGTGACATAGACAAGATGGTTAGCCGGATCGGCCAGCAGATAATCCCACCCGCCCGTGCCCCCGATTTTCCAGTGATCCAATATCTGATACGGCTGTTGTCCCACGGCCAGAGCACCAGCCAGCATCCAGGCGCATACGCCGATTGCGGCTACTTGCCTGATCCTGCGAAGAAGAAAGCGATTCACGATATCCATAGTTTTTCCTGTCGGCCTCGAATTCTTGCGTCCTCTCTTGTATCACCACGACCTTAAGATACGCTGAACAAGATGGATGAACACGATTTACTGAACACGACACGCTGAACAAGTTTTGCCGAAGACAAGTGCTCAGCTACAACGTCCCGCAGCCCACCCTACCCTCGAGCCGTCGGCAATCTCACAATAATCACCGTGCCTCGCCCCATCCCGCTCTCCACCGCAATCGTCCCTCGCGACCGCTCCACGATCGCCTTGCATATCGCCAATCCCAACCCGGTTCCGCCGCTTTGCCGGCTGCGCGACGCGTCAGTGCGATAGAAGCGCTCAAAAATATGCGGCAGCGCGCTCTCCGGAATCCCATCTCCCCGATCCCCCACCCGCATCTCTGCCGTTCCATTCCGCGCCGTCAAAGTAACCGTAACCTCCGCTCCCGCCGGACTATGCTGCACCGCATTCATCAAAAGATTCGAACCCAAAATCTCCGCATCGCTAGCTTGCACACTCACCAGACATGCCCCGTCTCCAATGACGCCGATCGTAACCTGTCTCGCCTCCGCTAACGGCTTCAGCCGCTGTGCCAGCGATCGCACCGTCATTCCCAGATCAACCACCTCCGCCGGCTTTTCTCCCTCTTCCTCAATCCGCGCAAGCGCAAGCATCCGCTCCGTTAGTTCCTCCATCCGCTGTATGTCGATGGTCAGATCCCTTAGTCCTGCTTCATACTCCTCCGCATTTCGCCGCCCCATCGTCAACAGTTGCAGACTCGATTTCAGCAGCGTAAGCGATGTCTTCAGCTCATGCGCCGCATCGCCAGTGAATCGCCGTTGCCGCTCGAAAGCTTCCCGCAATCCCGCCAGCAACTGCCGCATCGACAAAATTATCGGATTCAACTCGCGTGTTCGCAGAGCGTTCTCCGTCGGCTCGAATTCCCACGATGTAACCGATACTCGCGACGCACTGAGCGCCAGCTCCCGCAACGGCGACAGCCATCGCCCCAAAAGCCACGCCAGCACTGCTCCAGTAACCGCCAGCAGCAGCACGCTCGTCAGCACATAAAACCGCGCCGCTTCCACTACCTCACGAAAAAGATGTCGCGTCGGAGCCCCATAAATCAACGTCACCGGCCGCCGCGTTCCCCCATTCTCCAGCCGGTCAATCACCCGTACGCCTTCCGTACGAAGCACCCGATAATGAACTCGCCCCACCTCAATCTCGAAATATTTTTCTCTCTGGGCTTCTCTTTGCGACGCCGCCAGCCCACGTAGCGCCCGCGCGTCCGCATTCTCCGACTCCCCCAACCGCCGCCCCGTCGGACTCAACACCTCATAAATGTCCTCCGCCGGCAGCACGAGCTCGCTCCGATCCACCGTCACGTTTGCCTCTGGATCATCCGCGTCCTGCACCGCTCCCAGCAGCGAGTCCGCGCGCCCGCGCAACATAATGTCGAAGGCTCGCCGCCGCACATGCATCTCATGCACGATCGCCACCACCGCAAATCCCGCCGCGCACAACAACTCCGCCAGCAGAACTCCAACAATCAGCCGTCGTGTCAGCGAGCGCATCCTCATAACTTCGGTTCCGGCGCTTCCAGCCTGTATCCACGCCCCCGAACCGTCTCCACCATCGCCTCTTCACCCGCCGCCCGCAGCCGCTTTCGCAGGTTCGACACATGCGCTTCGATCACGTTCGAGTGATGTTCCCACGTGTAATCGTAAAGATGCTCCAGCAGCTCCCGCTTCGAAACAATCGCTCGCGGACGAAACATCAGATACTCCAGGATTCGATACTCCGTCGGAGAAAGCTCGATCAATAGCCTGCCGCATCGCACCGTCTGCTCAACCGCATTCATGCTGAGCCGTCCCACCGTCAGCAAAGAATCCGCCGCACCTTTTCCACGCCGGATCAGCGCCTTCACCCGAGCAATCAATTCGCCCAGATCGAACGGTTTGGTCAGATAGTCGTCAGCTCCTGCATTCAAAAGAGTCACCACATGGCTCCGCTCATCCCGAGCCGTGAGCACCAGAATAGGCGTGCGGTCCCCGCGCGCTCGAGCCCGCCGCACAATGCTCAGCCCATCAAGCCCCGGCAGCATCAGGTCCAGGAGCAGCAAATCGTAGTGCTCCGCTTCCGCCAGCGCCAACCCCTCTCGTCCATCGTGCGCACAATCCACCGCAACCCCAGCCCCCTGCCGGAGCGCCGCAGCAATATTCGCCGCCAGCCGAATTTCGTCTTCAATAATTAGGACCCGCATTCAATAATCAGAACCCGCCAAAAAAATCAAATCGCCTTACTCAGCTTCAATCGCTAGTGTCGTGTCCTCCAAGCTCACATCAAAATTCTCTTTGTCATCCTGAGCGAAGCGAAGGACCTATATATTTTGTTTGCACTATCAATGCATTCCAGGCGAGTGATAATGGCCCCGCGTGTTGTGCCGCGAATTCCCGGCCCACGACACTAGAGTGTATCTTTCCCAGTCTTCCTGAGCCCGCCGCAAGTGACTGCCCAACGGCAAATACCGAAAAGTCTAATGGATGAAATAAAGAAAAAGCTCGTCGCGTCTTTATGCGCTCTTTATGAATTTTTTAGCCGTCCCTTATGCCTTTTCGGATGTGATGGTGCTTTAGCCGACAAAGCGATATTGAAAGAAACCGGCCTCCCTCGGACCGGAAAGGACGCGATCTTGAAAACTACTAAAGCTATCGTGCGTAAAGCCACAGCCATTTTGACGTTCCCTTCTGCGCTTATCTTGAGTCTTGCGCTCTGCAACGCTTCCCACTCTTACGCGCAAACGTCCGCGCTACCCGACGCTCCCGCAAAAGTCGCAGCCCTGCACGAAGGCGCCGCGCCCGGTGCATCGTCGGCTGCCGCGCCAGACGTCGCGCCCACTCGCCCCGCCGTCGCCCCAGATCCCGCCAGCACCGCCGATATCGCCAAAGAGTTGGCCGCCATGAAGGCGCGCATCGAATTCCTCGAAGCGGAATTAAAAAACCGTGCGCCCGCTCCCGACACACCGCTCTTGGCTGTAGCTCCCGGAGGAATGGTAGCGGTCGCGTCCGTAACCGCGCCCACAGCCCTGCCCGCCCAGGCCATGGCCGCGCAACCATCAAGCGACCTCTCAGCCGCGCCCGCGAAAAAAGAAAAGATCGCGCCCTTCTCCGATTGGGATTGGACTTGGCTCAACGGTAACCCGCGCAACAAAGACACCGCCTTCGACTCGAAATTCTTCACCCCTGAAATCCGCGCCGACGTCACCTACACCTACGATTTCAACAAGCCCATCGACGACTCCATGGGCGGATCGAGCGAACTCTTCCGCTCCAACGAAATTCAGCTCGAGCAACTCGGCGTCGGCGGCGACTTCCACTATGACAATGTTCGCGCTCGCCTCATGACTCAATTTGGCATGTATTCCACCGCGACGGTCCGCAATGATCCCAGTTATTCCAAAGGTCAATGGAATATCGCCGATGCCGACCGTTACCTGGCCGAAGCCTATGGCGGCTATCACCTCAACGCGTTAAACGGCATCAACATCGACGCCGGAATTTTCATGTCGTACGTCGGCCTGTTCAGCTACTACAACTTCGACAACTGGGCTTACCAGCCTTCCTACGTTTCATCGAATACTCCATGGTTTTTCGAAGGCGTTCGCATACAGATCTTCCCCACCCCCCACCTAAAGATTGAACCGTGGATCATCAATGGATGGCAATCTTATGGTTCCTCCAACTCCCGCAAAGGCCTGGGCGGACAGATCAAGTGGACTCCGCGCCCTTGGATGAACATCATCTCCAACAATTACGGCCTCGGCCACGATGATCTGTACATACCGAACCGCGGGCGCGTCCATACCGATAACAGCATTGAGATCAAGTATTACGACAAACCGGGAAAGCCCCTCGACAAAATGGCATTCTCGTTCACGGGCGATTTGGGCTGCGAATTTGGCCCCAGCACGGCCACCTTAGCCGGCGTGAGCTGCCATGGCGACAAGCGGGACGCGCTCGCGGCGCCCAGCGCCAATTTCCCCCAAGGCGGAATCGATCCCAAGCAAAGCTTCGCCGGCTGGATGCTCTACAACCGTATGTGGTTCAAGAAGGATCTGCACGGACTAACCATCGGCGGCGGCATGATCAACAATCCCGGACGCTACCTGGTCCTCGTCCCGCCGATCAACGGCGAGACCGCCTCCTCCGCGGCCATCAACGCTCCCTACTTCACCAGCAACCCCGGCGATCCCTTCAAGGCTTGGGATACCTCGCTCACCTACGATTACATGCCCAGGCAATGGCTCACCTTCCGCTGGGAATACGACTTCCGCCACGCCAGTGTGCCCTATTGGTCGGGTAAGGGCGGAGTTACTCCCCCCGGCTCCGGCGGCGTGCCCTACACCAACAACGGCTTTCCCCAGTACTACGCTTGCATGAACGGAGGCAACACCGGCTTCGGAGATAACTCTGCGCTGTCCATGGCCTCAAACTTGGCCCTCGCGCAAACCGCTTGCGGGTCGCAAGGCAGCAGCCTATGGCAACCCGATCTGCGCCGAGCCGAAAATCTCATCGACATCGACATCATGGTCAAGTTCTAGTATTTTCCTTATGACTTCCTTACGAACTCCTTACCCCGTTTTTATGGGCCCCAGAATTTAATTAACAAATAACGAAAGCCGCCTCGCGGTCCGCGCCGGCACGATTCCTTGCTCGCGCCGTGCGCACCACTGAGCGGAGGAGATCCAGCATGCAAGACGTGATCTTTGTCGTAGCAACCATAGCTTTCTTCGCACTCTCGCTCGCGTATGTAAAGTTCTGCGACCGAATTCGCTGAGGGGAAAATTCGAGGGAAGTTTGACGAAAAGCGCGGCTCTGCTCTTGCTTTTGGGTGGCGCAGCGCTTCAAGCGCTGCGATAAAAGCCCGGTTTTTATTGCGGCTTTAGCCGCTGAGGGAATGCAATTTTCAAATTGAGCCATTTACCGAAAAATGGCTGCCGCAATTAAAGAGGCGCAAACCAATATGAATGCCGAATCGATCATCATGCTGATCATTAGCGCCGGGCTGATGGTGTACCTCCTCTATGCCCTGCTGCGACCGGAGAAATTCTGAAATGACAAGTAATGGCTGGATACAGATATTTCTCTTCCTCGCCCTGATCCTGGCGATCACCAAGCCGCTCGGCGTCTTCATGGCAAAAGTGTTCAACCGTGAGCGCACTTTTCTCGACCCCCTGTTTCGGCCCATCGAGCGCGTGCTCTATCGCCTCACCGGCGTCGACGAAAAACACGAGATGCGCTGGACGGAATATGCCTTCACCATGCTCCTCTTCAGCGGCGCCACCATGCTGCTGCTTTATCTGATCGAGCGCGTGCAGCAATGGCTGCCGTTGAATCCGCAGAAGTTCGTGGCGGTCGCTCAGGCGCTGTCTTTTAACACCGCAGCCTCCTTCACCACCAACACCAACTGGCAGAACTATTCTGGCGAATCCACCATGAGCTACCTCACGCAAATGGCTGGCCTCGCCTACCACAACTTCTCCTCCGCTGCCGTCGGCATCGCACTCGCCATCGCCTTCGTTCGCGGCATCAGCCGCAAAGAGAAAGATACGATCGGCAATTTCTGGGTCGATATGACCCGCTCCATTCTCTGGGTCCTGCTCCCCGCTTGCATCGTCTACGCTCTGCTCCTCGTCTCCCAAGGCGTTGTCCAGAATTTCAAGCCCTATGACACCGCCAAGCTAGTCGAATCGCAACAGGTCCAGAAGACCGGAACCGACGGCAAGCCCATGGTCGATCAGAACGGCAAGCCCGTGATGGACACCGTCACCGATCAGACCATCGCGCAAGGCCCCGTCGCTTCTCAGGAAGCGATCAAAATGCTGGGCACAAACGGCGGCGGATTCTTCAACGCTAACAGCTCCCATCCGTTTGAGAATCCCACGCCGTTGAGCAACCTCCTCCAGATGCTTTCCATCTTCGCGATCCCCGCCGGTCTCACCTACACCCTCGGTCGAATGACCGGATCGCAGCGCCACGGCTGGGCAGTATGGGCAGCGATGGCATTTCTGTTCCTTTGCAGTGTTACGACGGCTTACTGGGCCGAGTCGCGAGGCAACCCTCTGCTGCACGGAGTTGACCAGCACGCCACCGCCCAACAACCCGGCGGCAATATGGAAGGCAAGGAAGTACGCTTCGGCATCGCCAACTCCGCCCTGTTCGCCACCGTCACCACCGACGCGAGTTGCGGCGCCATCAACGGCGTCCACGATTCCTTCACTCCCCTCGGCGGAATGATTCCCCTCGTCAACATCATGCTCAGCGAGACCGTTTTTGGCGGAGTAGGCGCCGGCCTCTACGGCATCCTTATATATGTCGTTCTCTCCGTCTTCATCGCCGGCCTCATGGTCGGTCGCACCCCCGAATATCTCGGCAAAAAAATCGAAGCCTACGACGTGAAGATGGCGATGCTCGTCACGCTAGTTTTCCCGTTCATCATTCTCGTGCTCACCGGAATTTCATCGGTCGAAGGCTTTGGCACTTCAAGCATTACCAACGCCGGCCCCCATGGCCTCACTCAAATCCTCTACGCCTTCACTTCCATGGCGGGCAATAACGGTTCCGCCTTCGCCGGCCTGAACGGCAACACGCTCTGGTACAACACCGCCGGAGCCGTCACCATGCTCGTCGGCCGCTTCTTCATGATCATTCCCATGCTGGCCATCGCCGGCAACCTTGCAAAGAAGAAAGCAGTCCCCGAGTCCGCCGGCACATTCCCGGTCACCACCCCTCTGTTTTCTCTTCTGCTAGTGTCCGTGATCGTAATCGTAGGAGCGCTCACATTTTTCCCCGTCCTCAGTCTGGGGCCTGTACTTGAACACCTGCTGATGATGGCAGGAAAAACGTTCTAAGCAGAAATTGTTGACGCAAAGCGTCTGAAGAAAAACATGGCCGAGAAAAAAAGCAAGAGCTTGTGGGACGCAAAAATTATCCGGCGCGCGCTCGTCGATGCCGTCGTCAAACTCGATCCCCGCACCATGATGAAGAATCCCGTCATGTTCGTGGTCGAGGTCGGCAGCGTGGTCACCACCTTACTGCTGTTTCACGAGAAGCAGAGCTTCGCCTTCAATCTCCAGATCACCCTCTGGCTCTGGTTCACCGTGCTCTTCGCCAATTTCGCGGAAGCCATGGCCGAGGGCCGCGGCAAAGCCCAAGCCGACACCCTGCGCAAAGCTCGCTCCGAAACCGTCGCCAAACGCCTCCTCGCCAATGGCACCACAGAAACCGTGCCCAGTTCGAACCTGCGTTCTGGCGACATCGTGATGGTAGCTGCCGGCGAATTTGTCCCCGGCGATGGCGAAATCATCGAAGGTGTCGCCTCCGTCGACGAATCCGCCATCACCGGCGAATCCGCTCCCGTCATCCGCGAAGCCGGAGGCGATCGCTCCGCCGTCACCGGTGGCACCCGCGTGCTCTCCGATTTCATCAAAGTCCGCATCACTTCCAACCCCGGCGAAACTTTCCTCGATCGCATGATCGCCCTGGTCGAGGGCGCCGAGCGCCAGAAAACTCCAAACGAGATCGCGCTCAACATTCTGCTGGCAGGCCTAACCATCATCTTTCTGCTCGCCGTCGTTACCCTGCAGCCCTTCGCTATCTACTCCGGATCGCCGCAGACCGTATTCGTCCTCGTCTCCCTGCTCGTCTGTCTCATCCCCACCACCATCGGCGGCCTGCTCTCCGCCATCGGCATTGCCGGCATGGACCGCCTCGTTCAGCACAACGTCCTCGCCATGTCCGGCCGCGCCGTCGAAGCCGCCGGAGACGTCAACACCTTGCTCCTCGACAAAACAGGAACCATCACACTCGGCAACCGCCAGGCGGCCGAATTCATAGCCGCTCCCGGAATCACCGACGCCGAAATGGCCGACGCCGCCCAACTTTCCTCGCTTGCCGACGAAACGCCCGAAGGCCGCTCCATCGTCGTTCTCGCCAAAGAAAAGTACAACCTGCGCGGCCGCGAACTCTCTTCCCACGAAGCCGTCTTCGTCCCCTTCACCGCGCAAACCCGCATGTCCGGCGTCAACCTCGATGGCCGCGAGATTCGCAAAGGCGCCGTCGATGCCATCGTCAAATATCTCCGCCAGTTCGACACCTCGCTCCCCCGCGAAATTCAGGCCAGCGTCGAGCAGATCGCTCGCTCCGGAGGAACTCCCCTCGTCGTCGCCGAAAATCAGCGCGCCCTCGGCGTTATCTACCTCAAAGACATCGTCAAAGGCGGCATGCGCGAGCGCTTCAATCAACTCCGCGCCATGGGCATCAAGACCGTCATGATCACCGGAGACAATCCCCTCACCGCCGCCGCCATCGCACGCGAAGCCGGAGTCGACGATTTTCTCGCCGAAGCAACTCCCAAAGACAAAATGGATCTGATTCGCCGCGAACAAGCCGAAGGCAAACTCGTCGCCATGACCGGTGACGGCACCAACGACGCTCCCGCCCTCGCTCAGGCCGACGTAGGCGTGGCCATGAACACCGGCACCCAAGCTGCCAAAGAAGCCGGCAACATGGTCGACCTCGATTCCAATCCCACCAAGCTCATCGAAGTCGTCGCCATCGGCAAACAATTATTGATGACCCGCGGCGCGCTCACCACTTTCTCCATCGCCAACGACGTAGCCAAATATTTCGCCATCATCCCCGCCATGTTTGCCGGAACCTTCCCCGTCCTGAATGCGCTCAACATCATGCACCTCCAGACCCCGCAATCGGCGGTGCTTTCAGCGGTCATCTTCAACGCCCTCATCATCGTCGCCCTCATTCCCCTGGCGTTGCGCGGAGTCGCCTACAAAGCCATGAGCGCCGAATCCCTCCTCCGCCGCAACCTCCTCGTCTACGGATTCGGCGGCCTGGTCGTCCCCTTCATCGGCATCAAGCTGATCGACATGTTCATCACCGGCGTCAAACTGATATAGGAAACATTATGAAAAAAAATCTAATCACCGCCGTCCTAATGACCATCGCAACCACCGTCCTCCTGGGAATCCTCTATCCCCTGCTGATCACCGGACTAGCCCAGCTATTCTTTCGCCAACAAGCGAACGGCGAACTGATCAAAGCAAAAGATGGAACTGTCGTCGGCTCGCGCCTGATCGGCCAGCCTTTTTCCGGACCGGGCTACTTCCATTCCCGCCCCTCCGCCGCCGGCGCCGCCGGTTACGATGCCAGCGCCTCCAGCGGTTCCAACCTAGGCCCCACCAATGCCCAGCTAATCGCTCGCGTCAACGGAGACGTCACAAAACTCCAAGCCGAAAATCCTGGCACTCCCATCCCCGTCGATCTAGTAACCACTTCCGGCTCAGGCCTGGATCCAAACATCTCGCCCGCAGCCGCAGAATTCCAAATCCATCGCGTAGCCTCAGAACGCAAAATTCCCGAGTCCGAACTAGCGCAACTAGTCCAGGCAAACTCCGAGAATCGCCAATGGGGATTCCTAGGCGAACCCCGAGTCAACGTCCTGGAACTAAACCTAGCCCTGGACGCCCGCTACGGCCGAGTTCACTAGAGTCGCGTCCCACAAGTTCGCATCAACACTCTGCATGCCATCAAAACTCTCGCTGTCATCCTGAGCGAAGCGAAGGACCTATGCATCTTGCCTGCAGCACCACTCTTTACTTCCCAATACAAAACGTCCCAAAAATAAGATTCAATATGTCGTCGCTAGTAGTCGCCCCAGTAATTTCGTCGAGTGGCCGCAACGCTCCATACAAATCAAGCAACAACATCTCATGCGGCACACGCAATCCCACCGCCCCAACCGCCGCCTCCAGCGCGCCAAGCGCATCACTAACCAGTTTCTGATGCCGAACGCTGGTAAGAAAACCAGCTCCGCCTCCGCCTGCCCGCCACACTCCCCACCAATGTGCCCAAGAATAGCCGCCCGCAACCCAGCAATCCCCTCCCCAGTAACCGCCGAAGTAGAAATCCGCACCACCGACTCACCCGCCAAACTCACGTAGGGAAGGCGGTCCCCGTTACTCACCAGGTCGCTCTTGTTCCCCACCACAATCGCCGCCCGCCCCGTAACCAGCCTGAGTAACTCCCTATCTTCCTCACCCACCGCCTCACTAGCATCGATAACCACCAGCACCAAGTCCGCATCCGCCAGCGCCTCCATTGACTTCTTAATCCCTATACTCTCCGCCTCATCCAGCGCCCGCCGAATCCCCGCCGTGTCCACCAGTTCCACAGGAATTCCACCGATCGCCACCGTCTCGCTCACCAAATCCCGCGTAGTCCCCGGCTGCGCCGTCACAATCGCCCGCTCCCGTTCCACCAGCCGATTAAACAAACTCGACTTCCCCACATTCGGACGCCCCACAATCGCCAGCGTCAGCCCCTCACGCACAATCTTTCCATACGTAAAACTAGCCGCCAGCTCCACCAGCGGCGTCTTAACCTGCCCGATGCGCTCCACAATCGTCGCGTCCGGAGCCACCGACACATCGTCCTCCGCAAAATCAATCCCCGCCTCCAGCAGCGCAATCAAATCCACTAACCTCCGCTTGATCGGCTTCAGCCGATTCGAAAGCGCTCCCTCCAGTTGCTGCGCCGCCACCTTCGCCTGAAAAAGCGTTTGCGAATCAATCAAATCCCGGACCGCCTCCGCCTGCGTCAAATCAATCCGCCCATTAAGAAACGCGCGCATCGTAAATTCGCCCGGCTCCGCCAGCCGCGCCCCGCCCGCAAGTGACATCTCAACAATGTGCCGCAACACCACCGGCGACCCATGCGCCGAAATCTCAACAATATCGTCGGCAGTATAAGAATGAGGCGCCGCAAAAAAAGTAACCACCACCTCATCAATTCGCGATCCACCTTCCACCAGATCACACCGAACCGCCCGCCCCGCCTCCCACTCCCGCCCCAGCCGCAGCATCCGCCCCGCAATCCCTCGCGCCTCCGGCCCCGCCAGGCGCACCACGCCAATCCCCCCTCGTCCCGGAGGCGTAGCAATCGCCACAATCGTGTCATCAAGATTCATAGCAACGATTCAACGAGTATAGCCAGATCTTCCAAAGGCATAACTCGTTCCACGCTAAAGCATTCCCCTGTGTACCTCTGTGACCTCTGTGGTAAAGATCTCGCCCACCTCAATCGGTAACTCACCGGGAAGCCCGTTTGCCGCATCCGCCGCCCCTCATTTATACTTACTGTTTGCCTGTAGCCATCTGTTTCATTCAGGAGCAAGAGACTTTCGATGCCGAAACGTACATTTCAACCTAACAAGCGCAAGCGCTCCAAAAAGCACGGGTTCCGTACTCGTATGAAGACCAAGAACGGAGCCGCCGTACTCTCGCGCCGCCGCGCCAAAGGGCGCAAGCGTGTTTCCGTGGCCCCGGGTTTCCGCGATTAATTTTCTCCCGACGGACAGCAAAGGCCGTCATTATCATTAATATCTGTCGTCATAACTGTCGTAATAAATATTGTGCAGGATTGTGAGCTGGTGACCGCCGACGCTCCCAACCGGAGTGTAAAGCAGCCCGCGACTATCGTCGCAGCTGGCTTCTCCCGTGTGGCGCGCCTGCTGAAACATTCCGACTTCGATCGCGTATACAAACAGGGGCGGCGCCATTTTTCATCCCATCTGACCGTCTTTTTTTTACGCCGGCAAGATGCAGATGCCGCTTCAGATGTTTCAACGAAAGACCCAACGCCGCACGCGTCATCTGAGTCTGCGAACGTAACGCGCGTCGGTTTCACCGTCGGACGCGCCCTGGGCGGCGCGGTCGATCGCAACCGTATCAAGCGGCGCCTCCGCGAAGCAGTTCGCCAGCGCCGCACACTGTTGGCGGGCACCGGCCCCGCCGACGTAGTCATCAACCCAAAGAAGTCTGTGTTAACTCTAGACTTCTCACTAGTGTTGCAGGAAGTGGGCCAAGCCTTCGAAGCGATAGCGAAAAAACTGGCAAGAAAATAAATGCAGAAATCTGACATTAAAATAAGAGAAGAGCAGAAAGCCGGCAGCACCCAGGCACGCGTAGGGACGGCCGCCCTCGGCCGTCCAGCCGAGAGTCAGCTCGGCCCCCGCCACCTCGCTCTAGCGCTCCTCCAACTTTACAAGCGCTGGATTTCCCCAGCCCTGCCGCCCTCCTGCCGCTACGTCCCGACCTGCTCGGAATACGCCCTGGAAGCCGTCGAACGCTACGGCGCACTTCGCGGCGGACTACTAGCAACCTGGCGCCTGTTGCGCTGCCACCCCTTCGCCAAAGGCGGCCTCGATCCCGTAGTTAAAAAAACTCCGTCATCGGAGCGCCACTTAACGCTGTCATCTCAACCCGAGCACCACCTCACTCTGTCATCCCGACCGGAGCGAAGCGCAGCGGATGGACCTTGCGTTTTCCCCCGCCAACATCTCGACGTCAACCACTCAACCAAAGAAATGACGAGTAACTGATTTGGCCGAATTTAACAATCCTCAACAAGAACCCGGCATCGACCGCAAACTTTTAATCGCGTTCGCGCTGACCTTCCTCGTCATCATGCTCTTCCAGCCGCTCTTGAAAAAGTACGGCCCGCAGCCTCCTGCCAAGCAGGAGCAGCCGGTCACGCAAAACCCCTCAGCGCAGCCGGCCGCCGCCAGCTCACCGCCGAATTCATCAAAACAAATGCAGCCCGCGTATGTCCCTCCGGGCATTCAAGTAACACAGAAATCAGCTCCCCTCACAGCTTCCAAAGAGTCAGAGACAGTAGTTGAGAACGACGTCTACCGCATCGTCTTCACCAATCGCGGAGCCCGCGTCAAATCCTGGGTGCTCAAGAAATATACCGACGACAAAAACGGCCAGCTCGAGCTGGTAAACGCTGAAGCCGCGAAGCAGTATGGATATCCGCTGACGTTGTGGACCTACGACACGGAGCTGCGTGACAAGGTGAACTCCGCGCTGTATGTGGGTTCGCTGCTGTCCGGAAACCGCGAGACCGATGTCCCCAGCTCCTTTCCTCTCCCTGACAAGGTCACCACTCCCGGAAAGATCAGCTTCCAATACGATGACCGCGGCGTCTCGGTGCGGAAGACCTTCACCTTCGATCGAAGCAGTTATGTGATCGAGGTGTCGACGACGGTCGAAGTCAACGGCGCACAAGTCACCGCCTTCCCCATGTGGCCCGCCGGTTTCGGCGCAGACATGACCGCCCCGCAATATGCCACCGGCCAGATCATGTATCAGAACAACGACAAGGTCGAGCGCCTCGCGATCAAGAAAATCAGCGGAAACGGCACCATCCCCGGCCCCTTCCAGTGGGCCGGAGTCTCCGATCAATATTTCGCCGCCGTCTTTCTCCCGCAGGATCAACAGAACGCCGCCCTGGTCACCCTCCGCAACGCCATCGAAATTCCCCACAGCGCATCCGACAAACAACTGGATAAGATCGACGTCCTAGGCGCCGCCGTCGGCAGCCTCCGCGGCCCGACCACCGCCCGCCTCTACGTCGGCCCCAAAGCTCTCAGCGATCTCGAGTCCGTCTCCGTTCCCGGCATCACTGGAGCCGAGCCCGATCTCCGCGCCATCATCGACTTCGGCTGGCTCGGCATCATCGCCCGCCCGCTCTTCCTCTGGCTCAAGTGGATGTACCTCCACATCGTCCCCAACTGGGGTTGGGCAATCCTTCTGCAAACCCTCGTCATCAATCTAGCGCTGCTCCCGCTCCGCCTCACGCAGATGAAGTCGATGCTCAAAATGCAGCGCGTCGCGCCCCAGATCAAATCGATTCAGGAGAAATACAAAAAATACAGCCTGCGCGATCCCAAGAAAGCCGAGATGAACGAAGAAATCTCGGCCCTCTATAAGAAGGAAGGCGTCAATCCCGCCGGAGGCTGCCTCCCGCTGCTCATCCAGATGCCCTTCCTCTTCGCCTACTACCGCATGCTCAACGTAGCCATGGATCTTCGCCACGCGCCCTGGCTCTGGATCCACGACCTGTCCGCCGCCGATCCCTGGCACATTCTGCCCATCGCCATCATCGTCACCATGTTCTTCATGCAGCGCATGACGCCCCAGGCCGGCATGGATCCCGCGCAACAAAAAATGATGAACCTGATGATGCCCGGCATGTTGGGTTACATGAGCTGGTATCTGCCCGCCGGCCTAGGCTTATATTGGGCGATGGGCCAAGTAATAGGCATCGTCCAGCAAGCCGCCCTCAACCGCACCTCGCTAGGCCGAGAAATGCGAGAGATGATGGCCAAACGTGCCAGAAAAAAAGAAAAATAAGCTTTTGGCTTTTAGCTAAGAGCCAACTTATGCGAGATTTTCCTGTCACCGGTCACCCGTCACCCGCTACCGAGATCTAACCATGCCCATCACCGACAAAGTCGCCGCCGCCAAACAAATCGGAGAATTCCTGCAAGCCGTCATTTCCCATGGCGGCTTCAAACTCAAATACCGCATCACCGTCGATCCTCCGATCGCCGAAACCCGCGAGTGGGAGCATCCCGAAATCCTCGTCGAGTTCGCCGGTCCCGATTCCTCTCTCTTACTCGAGCGCAGCGGCGAACTCCTCCGCGCCTTCGAGCTCCTCGCCTCCGAAGTCCTGCACCTTCAGGGCAACGAGCACGAAAAAATCTGGTTCGATTGCAAAAATTTCCGCGCCATGCGCATCGACGAATTGCAAATCGCCGCCCGCGTCGCCGCTGAACAAGTCCGCCGCACCAGCGAACCCTATCGCTTCGGTCCCATGTCCTCCCGCGAGCGTCGCATCGTTCACTTAGCCCTGCGCAATGAAAAAGATCTCCGCACCGAAAGCGACGGAGAAGGCGGCCGCCGCTCCGTAGTCGTCTATCCCGCCAATTACAAATCGACAGCAACTCCGCGTCGCGAGCGGAAAACCGGATGAAGCAAGGTCAGATTTCAGAGCTTAGATTGCAGAGGTTAAACTACCGATGTCATCCTGAGCGAAGCGAAGGACCTGTGTATTCTGTTTGCACCGCCAACGCGCTCCAGTGAGTAATAACGGCGTCGGTTGCTTATGCCGCGAATTTCCAGGACACGACACTAGATCAATCCGTAGCTTTGATTCTTCACCTCTGCAATCTGACCTCTAACCTCTGACCTGTTTTTTGAATTGCACCCATCTCGCGGCAGTTAGTTTCTCGACACTTGACAGCGCTCCAAAATCGCGATTCTATATAGCGCTCGCGATGATTTTTTTTCTTGCAACGCACCGACGCGGCGATTTTTTTATGCTACTATCCCGTTCGTCTCCTATTAATTTTCAACCACAACCCGTACTGCAAAACAGATACTGCTCTGCAGGAAAACGTAAGACTCATAACTCAAGACTTGTAAATTAAAGCTTTGGTTCCCGGACGTTCTTCGCTCCGGTGCTGTCCGTAATTTTGTTAAGCGATTCTGGTAAATTCTCATGTCATCCCTCACTACTTCCGCCGTCATTCCGAATCCATGGGTGCGCATCCTCGACGCCCTGGAGAAAAAAATCAACCGCCATTCCTACGACACCTGGCTCAAGCCCACCCGCTACAGCCACGCCAGCAACGGCGTTCTCTTCGTCCGCATCCCCACCGCCGAGTTCCGCCACGTCGGCGACAAATATGCCGACCTCATCCAGGAAGCCGTCGACAATCTCGGCCTCGGCTACCAGGACGTGAAATTCGTCACCGCCGAAGACGATCCGTCAAATACTCCCATCCGCCACAACGGAGGCCTTTCCGCCCACGGCTACAGCGGCGGCGGTTCAAATTCCGCCGCACAAACCACCGGCCAGCAATCCGCCACAGGTCTCCATCCCGCCCAAGCCCGCTTCGACTGGGATAGCGCTGCCCAACTCAATCCGCGCTACACCTTCGACGCTTTCGTCATCGGCAGTGGCAACCAGTTCGCGCACGCCGCTTGCCAGGCCGTAGCCGAGCGCCCCTCCAAAGCCTACAACCCGCTCTTCCTCTACGGCACCACCGGCATGGGTAAGACCCACCTCATGCAAGCCATCGGCCATGAGATCAAGCGCCGCGCGCCGCAAACCGCCATCTGCTACCTCTCCAGCGAAAAGTTCACCAACGAAATGATCAACTCTCTCCGCTACGAGAAGATGATCAGTTTCCGCGATAAATTCCGCAACGTCGATGTCCTCCTCATCGACGACATCCAGTTCCTCGCTCAAAAAGAGCGCACTCAGGAAGAATTCTTCCACACCTTCAACGCCCTTCACGAATCGCTAAAACAGATCGTGATCGCCAGCGACCGCCCGCCAAAAGAATTAGCCGAATTCGAAGATCGCCTCCGCAGCCGTTTCGAATGGGGCCTGATCGCCGACATTCAACCGCCTGACCTAGAAACCAAAGTAGCCATCCTGCAAAAGAAGGCCGAGCAGGAGCGCGTCACTCTGCCCACCGACGTCGCCCTATTCATCGCCTCCAACATCCGCTCCAACGTCCGCGAGCTCGAAGGCGCTCTCATCCGCCTCGTCGCCCACTCGTCTCTCATCGGAGCCGACATTACGCTCCCCTACACGCAACAAGTCCTGAAAAATTTCATCGACTCGCAGGCGCGCAAGGTCACCATCGAATCCATTCAGAAAGCCGTAGCCGAGCAGTTCGGCTTGCGCCTCGTCGAAATCAAGGCGAAGAATAATTCGCGTTCCATCGTCTATCCCCGGCAGATCGCGATGTACCTCGCCAAGCATTTAACCGAAGCATCGCTCCCCGAAATCGGGCGTCAGTTCGGCGGCAAGCATCACACCACCGTCCTCCATTCGGTCGATAAGATCGAAGAGGTTCGCAAGAACGACAAGGATTTAAACAGGCTGCTCAATAAATTGACCGAGCAGCTAGGCGCGTAGACTGCGGTTTCCACCGCCTTTTCCACTCATCAGGCCGTTCTTCCAGCCTCCGGTCTGTGAGTTGTTTGTGGAAGTTGTGCGAGACCAGATCGAAACTTGAGCAGGGTCCAAACGATGCGCGGCCCTCCGCTGAAGCAAGGTCCGATTCTCCACACGAGGGGTCTACACCCATACAACTGAACCGCAGGCACCTGGCCCGGTTTTCCACTTCTCCGACCCGCCTACGGTTACTACTGGTTTAATTGCTTTTGTATTTGATATAAGAAGAGAACAGAAGTAGAGTCGGGAGACCCAATATGCCGGTGGAAGTCGCCCCTTCCGTTGCCACAACATCAACGACCATGGAAATCACGGTCAGCAAATTTGAATTGCTTCGCGAACTGACGGCCACGCAAGGTGTGGTCGAGCGCAAGACCACCATCCCCATTCTCTCGAATTATTTGTTCGAGGCCTCCGGCGACAAACTATCGCTCACCGCCACCGACCTCGATCTCAGCCTGCGCACCTCGTGCCACGCCAAAGTAAAAAAAGAAGGCTCCTGCACCATCCCCGCGCGCAAGCTTCACGACTACGTGAAACTCCTGCCCGACGCCGACATCACCATCCGCTTGCTAGAGAATCACTGGGTCAGCATCCGCTGCGGCCGTTCCAACACAAAAATGGTGGGCATGGCGAAATCCAATTTCCCCGGCCTTCCCGTCTTCCCCGCCGCCGGAGCCATAAAAATTCCCGCCTCCGTCCTCCGCTCCATGATCGCCAAGACCGGCTTCGCCATCGCCAGTGAAGAGTCGCGCTACACCCTCAACGGCGCGCTCATGGTCCTCAAGCCCGAATCCATCACTATGGTAGCCACCGACGGCCATCGCTTAGCCCACGTAGAACGTGCCGGAGAAAAATTTGAAGGCGTCAGCGGCGAAATGAAAACGCTGATCCCAAAGAAAGCCATGGACGAGCTGAAATCCCTGCTCGACGCCCACAGCGAGAACGAAGTAGAAACCATCGACTTCGCGAAAGACGAATCCACTCTCTTCTTCCGCGTTGGCCAGCGCCTCCTGACCTCGCGCCAGCTCACCGGCCAGTTCCCCAATTACGAAGCCGTTCTCCCCAAAGACATCACCAAATCAATCGCCCTCCACGGCGAAGAGCTAGGCTCGGCCATAGCCCGAGTAGCCCAGTTCGCCGACGAGCGCTCAAGAGCCGTCCGCCTCCGCCTGGAAAAAGGCGAACTAAAAATCTCCGCCTCCTCCACCGAAACCGGAGAATCCGAAGACTCCATCGAAGTAGCCTACGACGGCGATCCCATAGCCATAGGCTTCAACGCCCAATATCTAATGGACTTCATCAAAGCCACCGGCAACACCGACCTCAAATTAGAACTAAAAGACGCCCAATCCGCCGGCCAACTCCGCCCCGCCGAATCCGAAGACTACAAATACCGCTACATAGTAATGCCCATGCGCATTTGATTTTGCTTTGAAGGAGCGCGGCTTCAGCCGCGCCGTAAACGTCCTCCTGAATCTTGCCTTAGGCGCTGAGGCGCGCCTAAACGAAAAGAAACTACTCCGCATCTAACCCGCCAGGAGACTCCACTCAGTGAAACCCCTCGCGCTAGTCCTGCTGCTGGCGCTACTACCAATCAACCTAGCAGCCCAAGCCGTAATCCCGCCGAGTCTCTCCTGGCCCTCCAACCTCCCCGTCTACGATCACATCGTCATCGTCATCGAAGAAAACAAAAATTACGAAGAAATCATCGGCAACAAAAACGCCCCCTACATCAACAACGTCCTAAAAAAAGAAGGGGCCAACCTCACCCAGATGTTCGCCGAGGAGCACCACAGCGAAGGCAACTACTTCTGGCTCTTCTCCGGCAACAACCAGAAAGTCGGCTACCTCGACGACGTCCCGCAATCCGCCATCAAAGCCACCAACCTAGGCTCCGAACTAATCCGCACCGGCCACTCCTTCAAAGGCTACTCCGAAGGCCTGCCCGAAATCGGTTCCACCGTCGCCCGACAAGGCCTCTACGCTCGCAAGCATTGCCCGTGGGTGAGCTTCTCCAATCTCCCCAACGGCGCGACCGCAGCCGATTCCTCCAACCTGCGTTTCCCACAAGATTTCCCCACCGACTTCAACGACCTCCCCAACGTAGCCTTCGTCATCCCCAACCTCATCGACGATATGCACGATGGCAAGCCCACCCGCTCCATCCCCGCCGGAGACCGCTGGCTCCGCCACAATCTCGACGCCTACTACCAGTGGGCCAAGCAGCACAACAGCCTGCTAATCCTAACCTTCGACGAGAGCGACGAATTCACCGTCACCGGAGGCACCACCAACCCTGCCGATCCCAACTACAACAAAAAGAATCGCATCCCCACCATCCTCGCCGGGGCCCACATCAAGCCCGGCGACTACCCCGAAGACAAAGGCGTCAACCACGTAAATCTCCTTCGCACCCTGGAGGCGATGTACAAGCTAAATAAATCAGGCACCCAGCAGTGGAACGCTCTGAAAGCCAACATCTCCGACGACTCCCTGATCAAAGACATCTTCGACGTTGCTCCCTGATTTTTTTGTGTCGCACCCTGATTATTAAAATTTGTCATCCTGAGCGAAGCGAAGGACCTGCTTTTGCCGGGAGCAACTCAGATGTGCTCCATCATGAAACGCCCCGCCCCGCCTTGACCAACGCTCAACCAACATGTACATTGACGGCCACTATTAGGAGAACCACCATGCTATCCGGCTTCAAACAATTCATCCTGCGCGGCAACGTAGTCGACATGGCCGTAGGCGTAGTAATCGGCGCCGCCTTCGGAGGAGTAGTCACCGCCCTGACCAAAGATCTCCTCACACCGTTCATAGCCGCCCTCGTAGGCAAGCCAGATTTCTCCTACCTGGGCTTCACCATCCACGGCACAAAATTTCCCGTAGGAGATTTCATTAACGCCTGCGTATCCTTTGTCCTGATCGCCGCCGCCGTCTATTTCTTCGTAGTCACGCCCGTGAACGCCTTGGTTGCCCGCATGAACAGAAACGCGACCCCTCCCGATCCCACCACCAAAAAATGCCCCGAATGCCTAAGCGAAATCCCCATAGACGCCCGCCGCTGCGCCCACTGCGCCGAGCCCGTATTGGGCAAAGCCGCCTAGTCTGAGCCGGGTGGCTAGAAGGCAAAACCATCGCGGTCCTCAATATTTCATATTTTTTAAAGTTGTCATCCGGAGCGAAGCGAAGGACCTGCTTTTTGCCGCCGGCAATCACGCCGCAAGCTAGCCAAATCCTCCGCATTCCTGTAAAATCAGTTTTCGGAAACGAATCAGTAACGCCCTCGGCATCAGCCTGGAAGGAACCAAAGAGTTATGGCACGAGTCTGTGACATCTGCGGCAAGGGGCCGCAGTTCGGCAACACCATCAGCCACGCCCACAACGTCAGCAAGCGCCGCTGGAACGTCAATCTCCGCCCCGTTCACGCCAAAGTAGGAGCCGCGACCAAACACATCCGAGTCTGCACCTCCTGCCTGCGCAGCGGCAAAGTAGTCAAAGCCTAGCTCGCGTGGCGCGGACACTCCTGTCCGCGAAAAAAGCCGGTGGCAGAGAAAGAAGCCGCCGGAATCCTGCCAGCTTCCCCGCGTGCTACTTAGCATCCACCAGCTGCACATCAAATATCAACGTAGCATTCGGCGGAATCACCGGAGAATACCCCTTCTCCCCATAAGCCAGATCCGGAGGAATCCGCAGCTGCCGTTTCCCCCCAACCTTCATCCCAGCAATCCCTTCATCCCACCCTTTAATCACCTGTCCTCCGCCCAACAAAAAATCAAATGGACGCCCCGTCCCCACCGAACTGTCGAACTTCTTTCCATTCGTCAGCCACCCCGTGTAATCAACCTTAACCTTCATCCCCGCGTTAGCCACCGCGCCCGTCCCCACCTTAATATCCCAATACTCCAGCCCGCTAGCCGTCTTCGTAGGCTCGCCCGTAACCTTAGTCGGCCCCATAGGCACCGCCGGAGCCCTCTTAGCCGGAGCCGTCTGCGCCCCAACCCACCCAACAACCGCAAGCAACATAACCACAAAAATAGCCACAAAACTTCTCATAATCCCCCCTTTTCTAAATTATTGCGAATGTGAGGGTGCCCCATTCTAAACGTCGCGTTCTGTGCGCCGTTTAGAGTGGGCCCACGTAAATTTCAAAACAACGAACCCTGCCAGTTCTCAACCCCGCCCAACCGCCACCCCTCACGCCACCGCAATCGCATCAATTTCCACCAGCACATCCTTAGGCAGCCGCGCCACCTCCACCGTCGACCGCGCCGGCGGAGCCTCCTTAAAATACTTTCCATAAACTTCATTCATAGCCGCGAAATCTCCCATGTTCTTCAGGAACACCGTGCACCGCACCACCTTCCCCAAAGAACTCCCCGAAGCCGCCAAAATCGCCGCCACATTCTGCAGCACCCGTTCCGTCTGCACCCGAACATCGCCCGCAACAACCTGCGATGTAGCCGGATCAATAGCGATCTGCCCCGAAGTAAATATCAACCCCGCCGCCCGTATAGCCTGCGAATAAGGCCCAATAGCCGCCGGAGCCTCCGAAGTAGCAATCACCTCACGCATTCAATTTCTCCATATCGAGGGTGCCCCATTCTAAACGTCGCGTTCTTTGCGAAATTTAGAGTGGGCCCGTAAATTTCAGAACAACGAACTCTGCCGCCGATTCGGCACAATCCCAAAATGCTCGTACGCCAGCTGCGTAGCCACTCTCCCCCGCGGAGTCCGATTCAAAAATCCAATCTGAATCAAAAACGGCTCATAAATTTCCTCAATCGCATCCGGCTCCTCCGCCAGCGCCGCTCCCAAAGTATTCAGCCCCACCGGACCACCCTGATACTTCTCAATAATCGTCAGCAACAACTTCCGATCCACTTCATCAAACCCATACCGATCCACTTCCAGCATGGAGAGCGCCGACTGCGCCACCGCCAAATCGATCACCCCCGCCGCCCGCACCTGCGCATAATCCCGCACCCGCCGCAACAACCGATTCGCAATCCGAGGAGTCCCGCGCGATCGCGAAGCAATCTCCGTAGCTCCCGCCCGATCGATCCCCACTCCCAAAATCTCCGCCGACCGCTCCACAATCACCCGCAAATCTTCATGCGTATAAAACTCCAGCCGCAACAACAACCCAAACCGCGAGCGCAGCGGAGCCGACAACAGCCCCGCCCGCGTAGTCGCCCCAATAAAAGTAAACGGTCTCACATCCATCGTGTGCGTCCGAGCCGACGGCCCTTGCCCAATCATGATGTCGAGCTTATAGTCCTCGAGCGCCGAATAAAGAATTTCCTCCAGCGCCGGCTGCAGCCGATGCACTTCATCGATAAACAAAACTTGCCGGTCGCGCAGATTCGTCAAGATCGCCGTCAGATCCCCCTTGATCTGCAAAGTAGGCCCCGACGTCTGTTGAAAAGCCGCGCCCAACTCATTGGCAATAATATTGGCGAGAGTAGTTTTGCCTAACCCCGGAGGCCCATAAAGCAACACATGATCCAGCGCCTCCTCGCGATTGCGCGCCGCCTCAATGGCCACCGAAAGATTCTCTTTAACCTTGTTCTGCCCAATAAATTCCGCCAGCCGCTGCGGCCGCAGCTTCAGCTCAAAAGAAGAATCGTCCTCCACCGGAGCAGCCGAAACCACCCGGTCCTTCAAATTCAAATGAGAATTGTTCTTAGCGGCAGACACTGAAAAGGATGTTAGCAGTTCTCAGTTCACCTGTGCACGTGTGGAGCGGACACTCTTGTCCGCTGCTCTTGAATTTTTTCTGAATAACCAAACCGAGGACGATCAAACCGGGTGCCCCATCCTTAACGTCGCGTCTTGTGCGACGTTAGGGTGGGGATTTTGATCTCGTGAGGGCCACGCACCTAGTGGGACTGAACTACTGACCAATCACTCCCACTCGAACCCCCTTCAACTTCCGCTCGTCAAACCACGCCACCTTCTGTCCAAACCAAGTCTTACTCCCCGACAACTTATACTTCTTCGCCGCCGCCGAAAACTCACTACTCGCCAGCAAATACGCCACCGGAGTCTCCCCATACTTCCCCAGCCATTCCGACAGCCATCGCGCATTCGCCGGAGCCGCCAGGATCACCGGCTCTCCCGGAAAATACGCCAGCTTCCCAAACTCTTTTTCCGTCTCCACCAGCGGCTCCGACCACCCATAAGCCTTCCGAAACAACGCCACCGAAGCATCCAGATTATTCACCGCGATCACCACACTCTCCACGCCGCTCACCGGAGCTTCATGCACGCTAGCCGAAATTTGCACCCGCCACGCCCGCGGCGTCTGATCTTCAATCACAAACGGCAGCACCGACCCGCGCGTCCCCGATCCCACTCCCGCCACCGTCCACTCAATCGACATCCCATCCGGCCGCTTCCGGCTCCCCGGCTCCGGAGCCGTCACCGCAATCCCCGCCTTCTTCAGCCGATCCACTTCCTGCAACAAAACATTAGTCCCCACCGCCCACGCACAACTAACCGCATCCTCCGACATATACTTCGCCCACTCCGAACCCGTCGTCACCCCCGCCTTGATCGGAGCAATCAGTTCAATGTAAGTTCCATCATCAAACCCCACATACGCCATCTGCGTAACGCCATTCCCATGCGGTCCGCCCAGATCCGGAGTCAGCCCCACATCCGTAAACGCCTGCCGCAGCGTATCCAGATTCGATCCGCAAACCGACACATGGTCCAACTCCAGCACCACCGTTTTCTTTTCCTGAGTCATAGCCGGATAGGTCATCACCACCAAGAGAAGAAAAACACCAGAGAACGAAACCCCGCAGCCGAAAGGCGAAGTCGGCCTAACCATGATCCCTCCTCGGCACCAGAAGAAGAAAAAAGAATAGTACGCCAGAACCAGCCAGCGAGCGAACCTGTTTTTGAGGATTTCTCAATTCGGCGGGAGGCCCCGCCCGCGCCAACACAATCAGAAAACGGGTGCCCCATTCATTCGCGCACTTTGCGAATGAGTGGGCCGCGACTCTCTTAGCACAACCACCCTACTCCTCCTCCGTAACCTCGCCCCGCTCCGCCTTAGCCTTCTCAATGATCTTGTCCTGCTGCGCCTGCGGCACCGTATCGTAATGATGCATCTCCATCGAAAAACTTCCGCGCCCCTGCGTCATCGATGTCAGATCCGCCCCATACGTCAGCATCTCCGCCATCGGCACCTCCGCCTTCACAATTGTGTTCCCCGCCTTGTTATCCATCCCCTGAATCCGCCCGCGCCGGCTATTCAAATCACCCATAATCGTTCCCGCGAACTCATCCGGAATCGTGATCTCCACATTCATGATCGGCTCCAGCAGCGTAGGCTTCGCCTGCTCCATCGCCTTCCGAAACGCAATCCGCCCCGCCATCTGAAACGACAGATCGTTCGAATCCACATCGTGATATGACCCGTCATAAAGAATCACGCGAAAATTCACTACAGGATACCCCGCCAGAAATCCCCGCCCCGCCGCATCCTTAATCCCTTTCTCCACCGCCGGAATAAAATTCCGCGGAATCGACCCGCCAAAAATATCGTTCACAAACTCAAACTCTACTTCCGCGTTACGCGGCAACGGCTCCATCTTGATCTTGCAATCCCCATACTGCCCGTGCCCGCCCGTCTGCTTTTTATGCCGCCCCTGCACATCCGCCTTCCCGCGTATCGTCTCCCGATACGGAACCTTCGGCGCCTTCAGCACCACCTCCGCGTGATACCGCTTCCGCATCTTCGACACCACCACTTCAATGTGCTGCTGCCCCGTCCCCGCAATCAAAAACTCCTTCGTCTGCGGATCCCGAAAAAATCGCAGCATCGCATCTTCTTCCATCAGCTTGTGCAGCCCCACTCCCAGCTTGTCTTCATCCGCCCGGCTCTTCGGCTCGATCGCAAACGTGATCGCCGGCTCCGGCAGCTTCACCGCTGGATACCGTATCGGCGAAGCCTTGTCTCCCAGCGTGTCTCCCGTCAGCGTCTCCCGCAGCTTCGCCACCGCCCCAATATCCCCCGCATGAATCTCCGGAATCGGCACCGCCGCCTTCCCCTGGATCAAAGAAATATGCGCAAACTTCTCCAGCGTGTTGCGATTGTAGTTCTGCAAAGAAGCATCGTTCTTCAACACGCCAGAAAAAACTTTGAAATAAGAAATCCGTCCCGCAAACGCATCCGACATCGTCTTGAACACATATACCGAAGCTGGCTCATTATCCGTCCCCTTGCGCTCCGCCTGCTCCTCACCGTCCGCCGTCCACCCCGTGATCGCATGATGCTCATTCGCCCCCGGCGTGTAATCGACAATAAAATCCATCAGTTCATCCACGCCGATATTTCCCAGTCCCGAAGTAAACAGCACCGGAAAAAGTTTGTCCTCCCGAATCGCCTCATGCAGCGCCGGAACCAGATGCTCCTCCGGAATCGTCCCCGTCTCAAAAAATTCCTCCATCAACTCATCTTTCCCCTCCGCCACCAACTCGACAAGCTTCTCGTGCGCCTCCTTAGCCGCATCCGCCACACTAGCCGGAATCGGACCTTCCTTTCCCTTGCCATTCCCGCCCATCTCATACGTGTAAGCCTTCATTCGCACGAGATCGACAATCCCGCTCAGGCTCTTCTCGCTCCCAATCGGCAATTGCAGCGGAGTCACCGCCCTCCCAAAAGCATTCGTCAGCGACTCCACCACCCGCGTAGCATCCGCGCGGTCGCGATCCATCCTGCTCACCACAATCATCCGCGGCAGATTAATCTCCTCGCAATATCCCCAAACCCGCTGCGTAACCACCTCCACGCCCGCCACGCCGTCGACGACGACCAGCGCCGCGTCCACCACCGGCAGCACCATCTTCGCCTCGTGCACAAACATATTGAAGCCCGGAGTATCCAGCAGATTGATCTTCACCCGCGCCTCCGGCTTCCCCCACTCCACAAACGCCAGCCCCGTCGAGATCGACATCTTCCGGGCAATCTCCTCCTCGTCATAGTCCGTAGGAGCCGACCCATCATCGACCCGTCCCAGCCGAGGCGCGCCCCCCGACGTATAAAGCATGGCGGACACAAGCGTAGTCTTCCCCGCATGACCATGCCCAATCAAGGCAAGATTGCGGAGATTACTTCCTTCATAAACTTTCACGGATTTTTTTCTCCTTCCGCAGGCTAACCAGGAAGGTTGATAAGTCCCACAAATCACAATAAAAAAGATGAGAGATGAGAACCGGCAACAGCCGAGCCCAACCCCGCCCGCGAAACTCCCGATGCTACCACAGGGGAGAGTAAGCCTCAAAGGAGAGGACGACCAAAATCACACCATGGAATCCCGCTGTCGCCGCGGGATTTTCATGGTACGTAACTGACCTGATCCCCTGAATCCGCACATTCCACGGAGTGTCGACACCGGGGCACAGTATGGCGAATCCACGCGTCAGCACCGATTCGAGTCATCGTGTTTTCACACATTGTCTGTTCTCCCCCTCAGGCTGAAGCGGATAATCTTCGTCGTCTCATAAAAAACAGCAAAGTGAGCGATTCTGCTCAGACAGATTTATCGACCAGCCTCATAATTCAGTTCGTTCGGAACGAATCTACGGAAGGCTCATGCCTCTGATGCGCCCCGGGATTTCGCTCCCTGGCCGGGCTCGCTGCCCCTACAAGCGTGGCTCCAGCTATCTGGTGTGTTTCTGCCGGACGCGCCCCGCATGGGGAAAGGAGTCGTATGTCAATCGATCAAATCTCCCGGTTCTCACCCGCCCTTCTGGCGGTGGCTTTTCTCATTAGCTGTGGTAGTGGTGCCGTTCCGCCGTCTCTCTCCAATAGTCCCACGGTATCGATGGTCGTGCCCGAGAGCGGCGGCATAGCCACCAACCGTGAGATTGCCGTGCTCTTCAGCCAACCCATGGATCCCGCAAGCATCAACTCCGGTTCGTTTCTGATTGCAGGCATGACGGGCACAGTCGTTTACGACGCCACCAATATGATTGGCGCCTTCAAACCTTCTCAAGACTTCGCCCCCAATACTAAGTACAACGCGAGCGTTGGCGTTGGGGCCAAGAACATGAACGGAGCTCCACTGGCCGCGCCCTTTAATTTCTCCTTTACTACCCTGGCAACCAGCGACACTTCCACCCCGTACCTGGTTGCCGTCAATCTTGTCGCTGGTGCCAGTTGCGTTCCACAGAACCAGAAGGCCACGGTCACCTTCGACGAACAAATGGACTCACTCACCATCAATCCCACCACACTCTACATTGTAGGTGCGAACGCCACCGTGGCCGCCGCCGTGACCTACGACGTGGTCCACCAACAGGCCACTCTCACGCCCTCGTCTAACCTGGCTGCGAACACCGCGTACTGGATTACGATGACCGCCGAAGCCAAGGACATGAGCGAGCTGCCGATTGGGGCATTTCAACAGACTTTCACGACCGCTCCGTGCCAGCTCGGTACAACGCAGCCGGTCAATCTCTGTCCTAACATAGGAAGTTTCTCGGTCCTGGCTGGAAGCACCGTCACCAACACTGGTTCGACGGTCGTATCCGGGGATGTTGGGGTGTGTCCGGGTACCGCCGTGACTGGATTTCCGCCGGGGACGTTGAGCGGGACGATCCATATTGCGGACGGAGTCGCATCTCTGGCCCAGGCCGCCTTGACCGCCGGCTATCTCGATGCAGCCGGACGAGCCGGCGGCACATCGGTGGCCGGAGATTTGGTCGGCCAAACCCTCACTGCCGGTGTGTATACGTCGACCTCGTCGCTTGCAAATTCCGGGAACCTCACTCTCGATGGTCAAGGCAATAAGAACGCTGTGTTCATTTTCCAGATCGCGTCCACGCTGACGACAGGGAGTGCGAGCCAAATTACCCTGGCCAACGGCGCCACCGCTTGCAACGTCTTCTGGCAGGTTGGCAGCTCAGCGACCCTCGGAACAAACTCGGAATTCGCGGGAACCATAATGGCCCTCACATCAATCACAATAACCACCGGCGTGAACTTAGAAGGTAGGGCGCTGGCACGGAATGGCGCGGTTACGTTGGACGACGACGTCATTTCAGGCTGCGCTTGCCCAACAGGTTATTAATCGATGGCGGTTCGATCAGCGCTCTCCCGGCCAGCACTCAAATGCTGGCCGTTTCTTTTGGGACAACAAGCGCATTCAAGAGGAATTGGGAAGGAGTCCCGGCTGAGGATCTGATCGACTTTGTGCTGCATGGCATCCTCCGGCATCCGCCCGAATTATAACTGACATTAACAGGCGCTCATTGAGGGGTTTTGATCGTGATTTGGAATTTAACCCGAGATGTCCAGTGTTTGGTCGGTAGTAGAAAAGGCAGGGTCACAGGCCCCCGTGGAACCGTCCGAACGCGTGGGCAAGCATGAGCGACATGATGAGGATGCCCGCCCCGAGGATGAGCGCGTCCTGGGTCTTGCGCAGGTTAAAGTTACCCACACGACAGACAAGCAGGTAGCCGGCGGCAAGGTTGAAGAGGCCCCATAGGACATTGACCGTCGAGGAGGACAAGCCTACCCCAGGCGGCGATGCAAAGGGGCTCTGGAAGGCGTGCCCCGAGATCCCGTTGCCGAGATGGGGCAGGACGTTCGCGAGGAATGCGCCCCCGAAAAAGTAGGCCACGTAGTGGTACCAGCGCATCATAGCTCCCTTCTGACTGCCAACCCGACAGGTCCGCAGACGGTTCAAAAACTAAAACGCTGTGAGTTAACAACAATTATGCTTTGTTGATCCAATGACCGCTTGTGCATGTCAGCATTGTAAGCTGGTGGGAATGATTGATGTAACCAGGCGTTAGCCCAAGCGTGCGCTCTCTGTTCGCCCCTGAACTCGGTCGACTCGCGAAGCGTCATCAATCTCAATAAGAGGCCGTTCAAGAATAAACAGCTCTATATTTCTGGCTTAAAAATCCAGCCATTGCTTTTCGTCTCTCCTGTCACCTTTCACCCGTTCTTGCTTTTCCTGGCCCAGCCTTTCCTATGCCTTCAAATACCACGGCACATTAACAATATTAATCCGCTCATCCCCAGCCAGCAGCAGGAGCGCCGTCAGCATCTGCCCTCTCTGATTGTGCAGAAAATAGTGATACCAGTGCCGCTCCACCATCGACGCAATCACCACCGCGATCGTCCGCCCCGGATTCTCCTTCTCCACCTTCAACACATAATCCATGATCGGATGCACCACCAGCCTATACGGCGACTCCAGCGTCACCAGCTTCGGAACCCGCGCCCCCTCCGGCGGCGGATTCTCCGACCACGGCGCCTTGTCATCATCCGCGTCGCACGTCACATGCACCGCCTCCACATCCGGAGACAACGTCAGCGCAAACTGCAACGCCTTCTCCGTCGCCGCATTCCACCGGTCCACCGGCACCAGCACAATCGGAGGCGCCATATTCTCCGCGCTCAACTCCACTCCACCCTTCAGCGCCACTTCCTCATTCGTCAGCTCATAATGACGCTTAATCCTCCCCATAAATAACAACAGCGCCGGCAACAACAGCACCACCACCCACGCCCCCTCCAAAAATTTCGCCGTCACGATCACCATCACCGTCAGCCCGGTGGCCAGCGCTCCAAATCCATTCACCACCATCGCCCCGCAAAATCCCTTCGTCTTCCGCCAATGCCCCACCATCCCCGCCTGCGACAGCGTGAACGCCATAAACGCTCCCACCGCAAACAGCGGAATCAACCGGTCTGTCACCCCGCCAAATAAAATCAGCAGCAGCGCAGCCAATATCGCCAGCCCCCATATCCCCTGCGAAAACACCAGCCGCCGTCCCCGCGTCGTCAGCGAATGCGGCAAATAATCGTCCCGCGCAATCATCCGGCACAGCCGCGGAAAATCCGCAAACGATGTATTCGCCGACAAACACAGCACCACCAGCACCGAGAACATCGTCACATCGTAAAAAATCCCTTTCCCCGTCACCGCCGCCGTCAACAACGACAACACACTCTGATACCCCGGAGCTCCCGGGTCCGTAGCTACAATTCCGTAGTAACGCACCAGTACGGCAATCCCGCCCAGCAGCACAATCAAGATCGCAATAATCGCCGTCAACGTAGTCCGCGCCCCATCCACCACCGGCTTCCGAAACGCCTGCACTCCGTTGCTCACCGCCTCCACGCCCGTCAGCGCCGTGCATCCCGATGCAAACGCCTTCACCAGAATCCACGCCCCCACCATCTGCACCGCCGGAGAAGGCCCAACCGTCGCCGGCCCCAATGAAGCCACTGCCGCCGGATGCCCTCCCGAAGCAATCACCTTATAAAATCCCTCCACAATCACCACCGCCAGCGTCCCCACAAAAAAATATGTAGGAGCCTCAAACGCCGATCCCGCCTCCTTCACGCCGCGAAGATTTACTACCGTCAATATAACCAACACCGCCAGGCAAAGCCCCAACGTGTGCGGCAACAACGATGGCACCGCCGAAACCAGCGCCCCGATTCCCGCCGAAATTCCCACCGCCACATTCAGCAGATAATCGATCATCAATGCCGCCCCCGCCACCAGCCCCGCCCCTTCTCCCAAATTCTCTTTCGCAACCGTGTACGATCCCCCGCCATTCGGATAAGCCGCAATCGTCTGCCGATAACTGAAATAAACAATGATCAGCAAAACAATAATCGCGAAAGTCAGCGGCACGATGTACTTCACGCCCAGCAATCCCAAAGGCAGCAAAATCGTCAGCGCCGCCTCCGGCCCGTAAGCCGCCGAGCTCAAAGCATCCAGCCCAAACGTAGGAATCCCCTGCACCGGAGTAATCCGCTCCCCCTCATCCTCCGAAGAAGCCAGCGGCCGCCCAAACAACACATTCACAAATCCCATATCGCCTCACTATTACTCGCCCAGCGACAATACCAAAACTCAAGCTATGAAAGTATCAGTTAACAGAGGCAGCTCGTCCCTTCCACCAAATTTTCATCCGTCATTTATTTTTTCGATCTGTCATCCATTCTTAGGCTTGTCATCCTGAGCGCCAGCGAAGGACCTGTGCATTTCGCCCTGCGCCAGCAGATTGTCGAGCGCCCAGCTGCATCACATCCCCACCCCCCAAAATACATGCTCCACCCGATGTCTCGATCCCGCCCACTCCTCTTATATAGAGATAGTGAAAACAACCAGGAGATCGCCCTCAGCCAACTGACATCACTCAATCAAACGCGGCGATTCTTTGTCGCCGCCGGCCAGCCAAAATAAGAACTACCCCGCCACTTCGTCCGGACGGCCGCTAGTCGTAAAAAAGTCGGCGGGTGCCCCATTCTAACGTCGCGTTTTGTCCGACGTTAGAGTGGGAGCAATAATCAGAGAACCATAAGAGTAACAAGTGGGAGAACTTCACCGATCCCTCGCCTAAGAGTATTGCCGCGCGCGCGTTTTGGGTGGCGCAGCGTTCACCGCTGCGATAAAAGCACAAACTATCGATGTGTCAGCCTGAGCGCAATACAGTAGAAGCGGATGCCCCACCCTATCCGCGCACATTGCGGAAGGGTGGGCGTAACCGCCATAATCTCAACCCGATTCTCCAAGCAGAACCAACAGAGTAACAAGTGGGATAACTTCACCCCTATCTCACCTAAAAGTATTGCCGCGCGCGCGTTTTGGGTGGCGCAGCGGTTCACCGCTGCGATAAAAGAACAAATCTCCGACGTGTCATCCTGAGCGCAGTCCGAGCCAAGAGCGAAGCGAATGGCCCGGCGCAGCCGAAGGACCCCTACTCTACGAATTCACTGTCCACCAATTCAGCAAGAACCAAATCGCCAGCGCCATTTCGATAACCAAACCAGCGTTCGTGGCTTTCAATTCGGAATGCGTGCCGCCACCTCACTCCACTTGTTACACTTCAGATTCCCCTCACACCAGAGCCCGCCCGCCCAATGAAATTCTCGAATTCCTCACTTCGCTTCACTCGGCCTCCCGTTGACGACTTCTCTCACCATTGCGTTGAACTGTTCGCGCTCCTCACGCGTCTGTGGTTTCAAATTACGTCCCGAAAGCATCTCCAGCGCGGCAAGGTTGCGTGTTAGCTTAATAATGTTTCTTACTTGATTGCGAGTCATAACCGCGCCAACCGCTTTTGATTTTTCTCCTTCGGGACAGATTGCCATGCAGAGCTTCGACTTCTCAGATTTGGTATCCCGATAGATTTGCGTTAGTGCGTAAGCGAAGAAATCGGCTGGCTGAAAAAATATTGTGCTTTCCTTTGATGCGAAACGCCAACTCGCCAACTTGGGACTCCCATCGGGAGCATAGAAACGATAATCGCTCCGGCCCTTCATAAGTTTGGCGAGAACGGAATGTACGAATGGCTCATAGCGCTCCTGCGCTTCAAATACAATCTCTACTCTCTCGTTCGGAGGAACGACCTTTAGCATCTGGATGACGAGAGGATAGAGTGCGGCAATATATCCAGCCATTAGCCTTTCATCAATTGTTCCCTTTACGAGGTCAGCGTAATCGCTGACGCGCACTCCACCGAAAAGAGGTTCGAGGCCACATTGATGGGGAATCGGCCCGAGACGATTGAGCACCTTTTCTACCCTCTTTGGGTATGCCCAGCGGAGCCGACTCAGATGCAAAGCTTTGCGGGCTCCGAGCGCGTTTTTCCAGTCGGCCGCTAATTGTTTCCACTGGTCATCATTGCCTAAGAATCCAGCAATGAATACGTAGTCGTTCGACTCTTGTCCGCTTTCATCTAAATAAGTAGTTAGCACAAATAACCAGCTTTGGGGATTATCGTGCGTACACGAAAACGTCCCTCAAATCCCCCTTCTACCCCTAATGGAGCAATTACCACTCGCCCGATGCCGGGCCCCTTCCTGGTGTTCCCGCTTTTCCTGCCCTTGCTTTTCCTGTCACCTGTCACCCGTCACCTACCCCCCACCCTTCAACATCCCCACTACCCGATCAAAATCCTCCAGCGTCGCATACTCAATCGAAATCTTCCCTCTGCCTCTACGGTCGGCAATCCGCACTCGCATCCCCAACACTTCCTCGAGCGATCTCTGCGCTGCCTTCACATTCGGATCCACCCACCGCGCCCCACCCGACTTGTGCACCGAGCCCGGACGCGGCAACCCACTACCCAGCACCAACTCCTCCAGTTTGCCCACTGACAGCTTCTCTTCCATTACCTTCTTCGCCAGCTTCCATATCTCCGCATCGTCCCGCAGTTGCAATAGCACGCGCGCATGGCTGTACGAAAGCTTTCCCGTCTGCAGCGCTCCAATCACGCTCTCCGGCAGATTCAGCAGGCGCATGTAGTTCGTCACCGTCTCCCGCGAAATCCCTGCCCGCGCGCCAATCTCGTCCTGCGTCATGTCGAACTTCGTGCTCAGGGTCGAGAATGCTTCCGCCTGCTCAATACAGTTCAAATCCTGCCGTTGCAGGTTTTCGACCAGCGTCATCTCCGCCGCTTGTTGCTCCGAAACCCGCCTCACGAACGCAGGGATCGTCGCCATCTCCGCCATGATCGAAGCGCGCAACCGACGCTCGCCCAGGATCAAGATGAACTTTCCATCCGCCCCCGGACGCACCACAACCGGCTGCAACACTCCCTGCGCCTTGATCGACCGGCTAAGCTCCTCCAACGCCTCTTTCTTAAAATCCCACCGCGTCTGATAAGGATTCCGCTCAATCAAATCAATCGCCAATACCTGCACGCCCCCATCCGGAGCCGACCCCGAAGCCGCTGCGTGTATCTGCGGCACGATTCCAGAAACCCGCTGATCTGACGTAGCGACCGCCGCACCACCGGAAGCAGAAGGCGACAATGGCGCCTCAGAACCAGGCTGGCCAGAACTAAGATCCGCATCGTGAGAACTAACAACTGACAACTGAGAACCGTTCTCCGCGGGTGCCCCATCCTTACGCGTACTTTGCGGAAGGGTGGGTGCCGGAGGAGTGGGCGTAGTCACCACGCGTGGTCCCGGCAGCAAAGATTCCAACCCTCGCCCCAAAGCCCGCCGCTTCTCCGCGACCTTCTCGTGAACTTTCTCCGAATTTTTCAAATCCGCCGCCGCATTCCCCGTAGTCATCATTTATCCCCATCCTCAAATGGAATCATGAGCGAGCTTCCGAAAAAATTTGTCATCCTGAGCGAAGCGAAGGACCTGCTGTTTCCCGCGCACCGCAATCATTTTTAATCCGCAAATGATTGTCCCCGGTTCTACGCTTTTCCTGTCACCTGTCGCCTGCGACCTGTCACCAAACATCGATATACATAAATATTTACAACCATCAATCTAAGCGGCTCCCCGAGCCGCTCCCGCCTGCCGATCCAGAATCTCCTTAGCCAGCCGTATATAACTCTCCGCCCCCCGCGACCGCACGTCATACACCAGCGCCGGCAGCCCATGACTAGGAGCCTCCGCCAGCCGTATGTTCCGCGGGATCGTAGTAGTGCACAACTTATCCCCAAAATATTTCTTCAATTCCTCCGCCACCTGCTGAGCCAGATTAGTCCGCTCATCGAACATAGTCAGCACCACCCCCTCCACCGCCAGCCCAGGATTCAACTCGACGCGTATCCTCTCTATGGTGTCGAGCAACTCCGACACTCCCTCCAAAGCAAAGTACTCCGCCTGCATAGGAATCAAAATTCCATCCGCCGCCACCAGCGAGTTCAACGTAAGCAGATCCAAAGCCGGAGGACAATCGAGCACAATAAACTGAAACCGATCAAGCAGCGGAGCGAGCGCGTCGCGCAGACGGTACTCCCTCCGCTCCGCCGAGACCAGCTCCAGGTTCGCCCCAATCAGGTTCTTATGGGAAGGGATCAACCAGAGCTGCTCCAACTCCGTGAGCTGAAGCGCCTCCTCGGCCGAAGCCGCCCCCATCATGACGTCATAGATACTGATCCGCTCCGGATCCTTCGCCAGCCCAAGCCCACTGGTAGAGTTCGACTGCGGATCGCAATCAACGAGCAAGGTATTGACTTCGGCGGCAGCTAGAGAGGCGGCTAGGTTGATGGCAGTCGTAGTCTTCCCGACGCCACCCTTCTGGTTGGCAACAGCAATGACGCGTCCCATGATTGTTCTTTCTGTGTGTTGCGCGCCAGAATATTAGAAACATCCAGCGAAAGCAATGCCGGATTTATGGTGCAGGAGAGAAGAATGTTCCACGTGGAACATACTTTATCGGCGGCCCGGCAGTTGCCTATATACGTTCCACATGGAACGGTAATAAAGGAGGGTTTAAGCGCCTTCTGGCGAGAGGGAATGTTCCACGTGGAACATTTTCGCTTTATGTTCTCTATAATCGAGTGGGATTCGGAGTTTGATGTCAACTGCGATATTCGCATTTTATTACCACTTTATGATGCCGTTGTACCTTATTATTGGCGTTTCACTCCACTTTTGTGGTTAGAAACAGCAATTATTTTAACTCTTGCCTGCATCCGAGGACTAACACTCTGGTATTTGAGCTGGGTATAGGGATCGGAGGCTGCCAGTTTAGGGTGGTTTGAACGGCTAGGGAGCGGAGTTGGGACGTTCCTATTAGGAGGGCCAGGGTGGCCTTTGCGGCCAGGAAGGTTGCGGCTTGGGGGAGGATGGTTTCGAAGTGTTCGACTGCTCTTAGGGTTACTACTTCGGCTTGGGGGTGGTCTCTGCGTGTCAGGATGGTTTCGGCGCGTTCGGTTATTACATTGATGTTGGTGAATGTAAGTGCTCGGGATACTTCTTTTAGGAAGGCGGATTTTTTGTGGTTGGATTCGATCAGGGTCAGGTGGATTTCGGGGGCCCAGATTTTTAGGGGTAGGGCGGGGAATCCGGCTCCGGAGCCTATGTCTAGAACTCGGTTGCCAGTTGCCGGTTGCCAGTTGCCAGTGGGACCGCGGGGATCTTTAGCAGGGCTGAGCTTTGAGGTCGAATAGGGGTCCTTCGACTCCGCCTCGCCATCCGCTTCGCGGATGACATGGCTCCGCTCAGGATGACAATCGATTGGTGAGAAGAGGTGTCGGGCGAGGAAGAGGGATTCGCCGAAGTGGCGGGTTACTATTTCTTCTTCGTTGCGGATGGCGGTGAGGTTGATGCGGGCGTTCCAGCGTTGTAATAGATCGATGTATATCGATATTTGATTTAGCTGGGATTCGGAGAGCGGGTGGGTCAGGAAGGGGTCGAGTAGAGCGGATATGCGGTCTGCGGTCATGGGAGCTTGGAAGATTCTAGCGGTTAGTACCCAGTAGCTGGTACTCAGTACCCAGAAAAACCGTTTGAGTTTTGGTTTGGTTTAGGAGTTGAGTCGTGCGCACAGTATTTCTGGGCGAGCACTTTTCGGTGGTGTTGGCGTTCGCGGGCAGGGGCGCCCGCGCCACACTTTTCGAAGGGCGCGAGAAGTGGCGCACCCGCAGGCACCTAATTGACCGTCTGTGTCAGCGAAGCTGAACTGCCGTCGAAGCTGGTGCTGCCGCTGTACGTTGCGGTGATGCTGTGCATGCCCTGGGTCAGTGTCGAAGTTGTGTACTTTGCCCCGTTCACAGGCACAGTCTTCAGGAGCGTCGCGCCATCGTAGAACGCAATGGAGCCCGTGACTTTACCGCCGAACTCCGGCGTCACGTTCGCCCTAAAGGTTACAGACTGTCCGAGGTTCGAGGGATTTGGAGAGGAAGTCAAAGTGGTTGTGGTCGTGGCTTTGTTCACCACTTGGCTGACTGCTTTCGATTTGCTGGCCGCGAAGTTGGAGTCTCCGGCGTAGACGGCTGTGACCGAGGTTGTGCCTACCTTCAGGGTTGAGGTGGTGAAGGTGGCTGTGCCACCGCTCAGCGTTCCTGTTCCCAGGATGATTGTGCCTTTCATGAAGGAGATGGTTTCTCCGTCGGGCGGCGGGCCTAGGCCGGAGGAGACGGCCGCGGTAAAGGTCACGGCCTGTCCGTAAGCGGACGGGTTCGGAGAGGACGTAAGAGTAGTCGTGGTCCCAGGCAGGATATACAGTCTCGACACGAAGGCATCGTATTCCCCGTTGTAGAATGGCTGAAAGGCACCGGACGTGGTTGGAAAGTTGGGTGAGCCAGTCCACCCGGTAACGTAGGCGTTGCCGGCGTTGTCCAATGCGATTCCATGGGCACCGTCGTCATGACTTCCGCCCAGATAAGTGGAATAAACCAGGGCTGAACCCGACGGGTTGATCCTCGTGACGAATCCGTCGGATCTCCCGCGATTGTATGGTTGCAGGGGATTTTCTGTCGGAAAGTCGACTGAATAGGTATAGCCGGCGATGTAAGCAGTGCCCGCGCTATCCACCACGACGTCAAAGGCAACATCAATCCCACTGCCGCCCAAAAACGTTGAGTAAACCAATGCCGATCCCGTGGGGTTAAGCTTGGACACGAAGGCGTCCCCGTCGTAACAACCGTTGCTGCAAGTCGTCTGGAAGGCGCCTGGCGTCACTGGAAAGTTGGCGGAATCAGCCTGACCCACGACGTAAGCGTTGCCCGCGCTATCCAACGCGACGCTAAGGCCCCCGTCGTAGTAGCTTCCGCCAAGATAGGTGGAGTAAACCAGCGCCGACCCTTCGGGACTGACCTCGGTCACAAAGGCGTTGCCGGAACCGTTGAGGGTCGTCTGGAAGGCGCCGGATGTAATTGGAAAGTCAGTTGACGCCGTCTCGCCGGTGACGTATGCATCACCTGCGCCGTCCACTGCCACGCCGAGGACACCGTCATTCGCACTACCGCCCAGATAAGTGGAGTAAACCAGCGCTGATCCTGTTGGGTTAATTTTGGTCACGAATCCGTCGCCGTCGGAAGAGCAGTTCGCGCCACCGTTGCAAACTGTCTGGAAGGCGCCAGCGGTGATGGGAAAGTTACTTGAGTCGGTCGCACCAACGACGTAAGCATTGCCCGCGCTATCCACGGCAATGGTGTAGCTAGAGTCGCCGTTACTGCCGCCCAGATAGCTGGAGTAGGCCAGTGACCCATCCGCGTTAAGTTTTGCGATAAACGCGTCGCTGGAACCGCCGCCGTAGATTGTCTGAGCTGCACCCTGGGTGACGGGAAAGTCGGCTGAACTGGTGGAACCGGTGACGTAGGCGTTACCCCCGCTGTCCACGGCGATGCCGTAGGCTAAGTCTGCCCCGCTTCCGCCTAGATACGTGGAGTAGACTAACGCCGAGCCTGAGGCATTCAGCTTCGTCACGAAAGCGTCGCCACACCCGTTGCCCTTCGGAGGGCCGGCGTACTTGGGCTGAAAGGGATTGACCGTCGGAAAGTCGGTTGAGCAGGTCACGCCGGCGACATAAGCGTTGCCCGCACTGTCTAAGGCGATGCTGCCTGTGTCGTCGGGATAATTTTCCGCTCCGCTCCCGCCCAAATATGTCGAGTAGATCAGCGGGTCGATGTAGAGCGGTTGGGTTGTGTCGTACTTGGCTAGCTGGAAGGTTATCTGGTTGTGGTTGGTGATTCGGTAGGTTGAGGGGATCTCTTGTCTTACTCCATTTTTCTTTTGATAGGCGGTGGGCTTGTGCCAGCTTACTTCTTCGTTTTGGTTGCTGCCGTTTAATTTCAGGAGCAGGTCGCCTTGGGCGGTTTGGGTGATCTTGTTGGCTCCGGTGATGGTGAAGGAAATTTGATTGGGGTTGGCTTTTGGAGCGACTATGAAGTCGTATTCGAGTTGGCGCTGGTTGCCGTAGTAGATGAGGTCGATTCCGGGATAGATGGATTCGTATTTTACCTGGGCGTAGGTGGGGATGTTGGTGGTCCATTTTTTGGGGTCGTTGCCGAGGAAGTAGTTGGTGATGCCGGGGAGTTTTTGCGTTCCGGTGATTTTGGGGGCGGGGTTGGCGTGGGCTAGTTTCATGCGGAGGGTGGCGTTTCCCTCAGCGGCTGAAGCCGTCGTCAAATGGGCGCGGACATCGCAGCGCTGAAGCGCTGCGCCACCCAAGGGCAGAGGCGGCGTTGATGTTGACTGCTGGAGGGCGTCGTCGTCCGGGAGCGAGGGCTGCGTGGCAGCGTCATGCGAAAGCGAAGGCTGCGCTGGCATCGATCCGAAGGCCGGCGGAGACACAAGGTCCCTCCGCTCCGCTTCGCTCCGGTCGGGATGACAGAGTTTTTGTGAATTAAACGGGAGCGCTTGAGTTGGCGCGGCGCTTCCCCCAGCGGCTAAAGCCGCGGATGATTTTGCGTCGGTTGCGGCACGGCTGAAGCCGCGCCCTTTCAAACCAGGATCATTCGAAGCAAGATCGAGGGCTGAAGTGTTTTCATTCGCGAGGAGGCCGCGCCCTTTCAAAGGAGGAGTTGGCTTGCTGGCGTGCAATTGGAGGACGGCTTCGTCTGGGGTTAGGTAGAGAGTGTAGGCTCCGGTGCGGGAGAGGAATTTTACCTGGGAGTTGGTTTGGCCTTGGTTGGGCTCGAAGCTTAGGGGGATCTTGGCATAGGTAGATTGGATTTTGGTTTGGGCCTCGGGTACGGGATGATTGGGTAGGGGATTTGATTGGGCTAGGAACGTGGTGGCGGTTAGGGCTAGCGTGACACAGACGATGGGAGTACGGAGTCGGGGCATTGAGACCTCCTGGGAAGCCGGGCTGCCGGCGGGGAAGGAGATAGCGGCAGTGACTTGGCATTATGACTTTAGGCGGGAGTCGGGTCAATGGGAGCACTTACATTTTGGCGAAGGGCAGCGGGCGGGGGTGCCCGCTCCACACGGGGCTAGATTTTGTATGGGGCCGAGCTGGCGCTCGGCTTGGACCCTTCGACTACGCTCAGGCAGGCGCACGGGGGCGGCCGTCCCTACGAAGAGCTTTTGTTGGGCGTAAAATGGGCGGCATTGGTTGGGCTTCGGCGGGGCGGGTTATCCGCATCACATAGAGTTGGGAGGGGACTATGACCTCAGCGGCTAAAGCCGGATATGTAGGAAAGCCATTGATCGCAGCGGTAAACCGCTGCGCCACCCAAAATCAGGATCCAAAACCGCACGGCTGGCCGACCGTAAGTCGAGAACCGCAGTGCTGGTCGATTCTAAATCGAGGAGCACTTGTTTTAATTCTGGGCGTCGCTTTATTGAGCATTTTCGCCCGTGCGGTTAATGTGGCTGGGGCGGCGGATGTGGCTTCTGGCGGGGCGGCTCCGGTGCTGGTGGAGTTGTTTACTTCGGAGGGGTGTTCTAGTTGTCCTCCTGCGGATTCGCTGTTGGGGAAACTGGATGGGTTGCAGCCGGTGGCGGGGGCGCAGGCGATTGTGCTGAGCGAGCATGTTGATTACTGGAATCACGATGGGTGGAAGGATGCTTATTCGTCGAGTTTTTTTACGGATCGGCAGAAGGATTACGTGCAGCGGCTAGGCGCGAAGGAGGCGTATACGCCGCAGATGATTGTGGATGGGGTGGCGCAGTTGAATGGGAGCAATGGTCCGGCGGTGCTGGCGGCGGTGGAGAAGGCGCGCGGGGATGAGAAGGTTCCGGTGCGGATCTCGGGGGTGGGACTGGATGGGCGGACGCTGAAGCTGCATGTGGTGGTGGAGGGGCTCCCGCAGGATTCGAAGGCGAAGAAGGCGGATGTGATGGTGGCGGTGGCGCTGAATCATGCGGAGTCGCATGTGTCGGCAGGGGAGAATAAGGGACGGGATATACAGCATGTGGCGGTGGCGGAGAGTATTACAAAGGTGGGGCGGGTGGAGCGTGGGAAGAAATTCGATGAGGGTGTGGCGGTGAAGCTGAAGGGGGCGGAGGGGTTGGGGGATTTGCGGGTGATTGTGTTTGTGCAGGCGGGAGATGGGGGCGCGGTGGTAGGGGCGGCGCTGGCGGGGAAGTAGTAGGGGCAGGTGACGGGTGTCAGGTGTCAGGAAAAGCTTAGAGCGGGAAGGGCTACGGCGGGTGACAGGTGACAGGAAAGGCAACGGCAAAATAGATAGAAGGATATCTTGAAGGAGTAAACCGTTGGCTTGGCTGGCGCATCTTATTGGGTCGGTAGCATTGGGTCGGCGCACGGTTGAAGAGGCTGCGGAAGAAGGCGGATGTCGATGGCCTGCTCCCTCAAGGGGGCGTCTTCTAACGAAGACAGGCGGTGTTGCTAAAGCGATGCCGTTGCAACGAAATTTGAATTTTTTCGCAGCCTCTTGAGCTGTGCGCCAGGTCCCTCGGCGGTAAAAGCCGGTACTGAAAAGAAGCCTTTTATCGCGTGAACCGCTGCGCCACCCAAGAACAAAGACTGCGGTAGACTGTTTTCGTTGCGTGCTTGTTGCGATTCCTGCCGATGGACTTCTCTCGATTTACCATGATCAGCTTTGATTGCTATGGGACTCTGATTGATTGGGAGGCGGGAATCCTGCCGGCGCTGCGGGCGGTGCTGCGGAATCATGCTTGCGAAGTGAGCGACTCGGCAATCCTTGAGTTATATGGGGAGTTGGAGGCGGCGGCGGAGAGCGGGGCTTATCAGAGTTATCGGAAAGTGCTGGAAGCGGTGGTGAGGGGATTTGCGGCGCGGTTTGATTTTGTGGCCAGCGCGGATGAGATACGGTCGTTGGGAGAGTCGGTGGGGGAGTGGCCGGCTTTTGCTGATACGGTGGCGGCGCTGCGGGCGCTCGAGGGGCGGTATAAGTTGGTGGTGATTTCTAATATCGATGATGATCTATTTAAGGTGACGCAGCGGCGGTTGGGGGTGGAGTTTGCGGAGGTGATCACGGCGGAGCAGGCGGGGAGCTATAAGCCTTCGCTGAATAATTTTCGGGTGGCGTTGGGGAGGATGGGGGTTGGTCCGGAGCGATTGCTGCATGCGGCGCAGAGTGTTTATCACGACGTGGTGCCGGCGCGGTCGCTGGGGATTGCGACGGTGTGGGTGAATCGGAGGTCGGCACGTCCGGGGATTGGGGCGGTGCGGGCGGCGGAGGGGCGGGCGGATTTGGAGGTTGCGGATTTGGCCGGGCTCGCGGCAGTTGCGCTCAGCGGCTGAAGCCGCCATTGAACACAGGCCTTTTATCGCAGCGGTGAACCGCTGCGCCACCCAAAAGTAGAATCAAATCAAAAGCAAAGCTTATGTGGCGATTGGCAGGGGGAGAATTTTTTTCTGGATGGCTACGGTTACCAGCTGGGCTTTGTTGTGGATGTCGAGTTTGCGCATCAGGTTGAACTTGTGGGCCTCGACTGTCTTGAGACTCACGCCTAGAACGGCGGCGGCTTGCTTTACGGTGTTGCCTTCGGCCAGCAATTTCATTACTTCGCGCTCGCGGATGGTTAGGGAATTTCTGCGCATGGGAACGTGCGTGGCCGAGCTAATGGCGTCGTTGTTGGTGTTGTTCATGTCGGTCTGAATCTTTTTTTGGATTTGAGGACTGAGGGAGCGGACTCCGCGATGCACTTCACGGAGAGCGGCTAGCAATTGGGGCGCGGGAGTATCTTTCAGCAGGTAGCCGCTCGCTCCGGAGCGCAGGGCTTGCTGAATGTATTCCCGATCTTCGTGCATGGTGAGGTAGACGATGCGGGTCGGGGTGCAGTGTTCGTCGACTAAGCGTCCGGCTTCGAAGGAGGACATGCCGGGCATGCTGATGTCGAGGAGCACGAGGTCGGGGCGATGCTCGATGACTAGCTTGAGAGCTTCGGCGGCGTCGCGGGCTTCTCCTACTACTTCGAAGTCGGGCGCATCCTGGAGCAGGCGGCGCACACCATAGCGCAGCATTTCGTGATCGTCGGCGATCACGCAGCGAATGCGGGTCGTGTTTTCGGCAGGGGCGTGAAACGGGCCTGGTTTGGTTGTCAACATGGACTCACTATCCTGCTTATTCTGACGAAACGGCGCGATGAGACGGAGCCCGGACTCGGCGACCAAGAATACTACGTTGGCTTATTGTACCTGTAGAGGGTGGGGGTTTGGCGCAAAATCTTGCGGTCGTTGGAGTTTTTCGCGGTGTGGGGAAAAGGCTTTGACCGCAGAGACGCCGAGGACGCGGAGTTTTTTGAGGGAAACACAAGGTCCTTCGACTGCGCGGCGCCATTCGCTTCGCTCTTGGCGCGGCTTCGCTCAGGATGACAAATTTTAGCGGTGATGGAGATCTTCGCAACCGACAACCAATCTAAAGCGCTAGCGAGTTTTCCTTTTCGTTTACAATGCGTGTTCAAAGATGCTGCGCTACTTCACGTCCGGGGAATCGCATGGGGAGGCGCTGGTTGCGTTTCTTTCGGGGCTGCCGGCTGGGCTGGCGGTTGATCAGGAGTTTGTCGATCGCGAGTTGTGGCGGCGGCAGCAGGGGTTTGGACGCGGCGGGCGGATGAAGATTGAGACGGACCGCGCGCATTTTCTTTCCGGCGTACATCATGGAAAAACGATAGGGTCTCCGATTGCGGTGATGCTGGAGAATCGCGACTGGCAGAATTGGAAAGAGGCGCTGCCGGTGGAGACGGGGGATCCGGCGAAACACAAGCGGGTGGCGTCGCCGCGGCCGGGGCATGCTGATCTGGCGGGAGCGTTGAAGTACGATTTCACGGAGGCGCGATATGTGCTGGAGCGGGCTTCGGCGCGGGAGTCGGCGGCGCGGGTGGCGATTGGGGCGCTGGCGAAATTGTTGCTGCGCGAGTTGGGCGTGGAAGTTTTGAGCCATGTGATTGCGGTGGGGGCGGTATCGATTGCGGATCGAGAGATTGCGTGGGAGCAGATCGAGCCACTGGCGCGGAAGGATGATGTGTTGTTGTCTTGCGCGGATGCAGAGGCGGAGCAGCGGATGAAGGGCGAAGTGGATAAAGTTCTGCGGACGGGCGATTCGGTGGGCGGAGTTTTTGAAGTAGTGGCGCACGGCGTGCCTCCGGGGCTAGGGACGTATGTGCAGTGGGATGAGCGGCTGGATGCGCTGTTGGCGGCGGCGGTGATGTCGCTGCAGGCGGTGAAGGCGGTGGAGATTGGGACGGGAATTCTGGCGGCGCACTCTCCGGGGTCGGCGGTGCATGATGAGATTGGGTATGAGAGTGATGCCGGATTTGCGGGATTTACGCGGACGCGGAACAATGCGGGTGGGCTGGAGGGCGGAGTTTCGAATGGGCAGGAGATTCGGGTGCGCGGGTATTTGAAACCGATTTCGACATTGCGGCGTCCGTTGAAGTCGGTGGATTTTGCTACGCGGGAGCCGGTGAAGGCGGCTTATGAGCGGTCGGATGTATGCGTGGTGCCGGCGGCGGGAGTGGCGGCGGAGGCGATGGTTGCGCTGACGCTGGCGAAGTGCGCACTGGAGAAGTTTGGCGGGGACTCGATGAAGGAGACTAAGCGGAATTTTTTGGGGTATTTGGAGCAACTGCGGACGTTTTGATCTTCGCGTGGGGACCCACCCTTCCGCAAAGTGCGCGGAAAGGGTGGGGCACCCGGCATAGTGGCGAACGCAAATGCATGGGTCCTTCGCTTCGCTCAGGATGACAAATCAAGAAAATATGATGCGTTGTGAGATGGCGAGCTACGAAAGAGAATGATTTATCCAATTGTGAAATTTGGCGATCCGGTACTGGAGAAACCTTCGGCTGAGGTTAGTGTATTTAATGAGGAGCTGAAGAAGCTGCTTGAGGATATGTTTGAGTCGATGTATGCCGCGCGGGGAGTGGGGCTGGCGGCTCCGCAGATTGGGATTTCGAAACGGATCGCTGTGGTGGATGTGACGTTTAAGGAAGATCCGGGCGCGAGGCTGGTGTTGATTAATCCGGTGATTGTTAAGAAGGAAGGGCGGCAGCGGAGTAGCGAGGGGTGTTTGAGTATTCCGGACTTTCGCGAGGATGTTACTCGGGCGAAGACGGTGACGGTGCGGGCGCAGGATGTGGATGGGAAGTTTTTTGAGCATACGGGGGAAGATTTACTGGCGCGGGCTTTTTTGCATGAGACGGATCATTTGAATGGGAAGCTTTATATTTCGCATATCAGCGCGCTGAAGCGGGATTTGATTAAGAGAAAAATTAAGAAGATGGTGAAGGCGGGGGAATGGTAGGGCGGGGAGAGCTGGAAAAGCTAAAGGCAGGAACGGCAGGTGACAGGAAAGGCTTGTTGCTTGCAATGTCAATTTGCTCTTGTCATTTGATTAAAGGATCTCAAGACTGTTAAGCCTAAACGTGTTTCCGGTTCCCTGCCTTTCCTGCCTTTTGCTTTTCCTGCTTCTCGCTTTTCCTGTTACCTGTCACCTGGACTTTATGATTCTCGTTTTTTGCGGGACTCCTTCTTTTGCGGTTCCTACTTTGGATGCGCTGGTTTTGGCTGGGCATTCTTTGCCGCTTGTCGTTACGCAACCGGATCGAGGTCGCGGGCGGGGGATGGAGCTGGGGTTTTCTCCGGTGAAGGATGCGGCTTTGCGGTTGGGGATTGAGGTGGCGCAGCCTGCGGCGATCAAGAACAATTTGGAGTTTCGCGAGCGGCTGGAGGGGATTGGCGCGGACGCGATTATTGTGGTGGGGTATGGGCGGATTATTCCGCAGTGGATGATTGATTTGCCTCGGCTGGGAAATGTGAATCTGCACGGGTCGTTGTTGCCGAAGTATCGCGGGGCTGCTCCGATTCAGTGGGCGATTGCGAATGGGGAAACGGTGACGGGCGTGACTACGATGCGGATTGATGCGGGGCTGGATACGGGCGAGATTTTGATGCAGCGCGAGATGGCGATTGAGGCGGAGGATACAGCGGGGACGCTGGGGCCGCGACTGGCGGTGATGGGCGCGTCGTTGATGGTGGAGACGCTCGGCGGACTTGAAATTGGATCGGTGCGGGCGTTGGCGCAGGATGATGCGCGGGCCACGCTGGCGCCCATTTTGAGGAAGGAAGATGGGCGGATGGATTTTTCGCGGTCGGCTCAGAGTTTGCTGGATCGGCTGCGCGGGTTTCAGCCTTGGCCCGGGGCGTTTACTAATTTTAAGGAGAAAGCTTTGAGCGTGCATCGGGCTCGGGTGGTGGATGCGCGAGTCGCGGCGGGCGAAATTTTGGTTGAGGGTGGGCGGCTGATGGTTGGATGCGGAGATGGCGCGTCGGCGCTGGAGTTGCTTGAGGTGCAGGTGGAGGGGAAGCGGCGGATGACGGCGCTGGAATTTGTTAATGGGTATAGACCGCGATCGGGCGAACGGCTTGGGTAGGGTCGAGTTCGGCATGACAACCGGGGCCAATATCACTCACTTGGAGCGCGTTGGCCGTGCAGACGAAATACATAGGTCCTTCGCTTCGCTCAGGATGACAATCAGTTTTTTGATGCTCACTTGCCGGAGGCGATATTAGGTGCATTCGACAGGTGAGTGGGATAGGCGTGGGACAATAGGCGCGTGGCCGTTTCTGCTGCTCGCGCTGCTGCATTTGAAATTCTTCTACGGGTGGAGCGTGAGGACTCTTACGCTGCGGAGTTGCTGCATTCGGCGGCGCTCGCGAAACTTTCTGCGCGCGATCATGGACTGACAACTGAGCTGGTGATGGGAGTGCTGCGCTGGCGGGCATTGCTGGATCGGCGCGTGGGTGCGGCTTCGTCGCAGAAGATTGAGCGGATGGACTCCGAAGTTTTGGCGGCGCTGCGGCTGGGAGCTTATCAGTTGTTGTTTCTTTCGCGGGTTCCGGCGCGGGCGGCGATTTTTGAGAGTGTGGAGTTGGTGAAAGCGGCGCGGAAGCGGTCGGCGGCTCCGCTGGTGAATGCGGTGTTGCGGAAGGTGGGTGGGGCGGGGGCTACGGATTTTTTTGCGGAGATTAAGAGCGCGGCCGATGCGGATGCTTTGGCGTTGGCGGCTGCTCATCCTCTGTGGCTGGTGAAGCGGTGGGTGGCGTGGTATGGGTTGGATAGGGCGCGGGGGATTTGTGGTTATGACCAGCGGGTGCCGGAGACGGCGATTTATATTGATGATGGTCGATGTGAGGAAGATATGGCTGGCGTGGAGTTGGCTCCGGGGCGATTGCTGGCGCGGGCCCGGGTTGTTGCGGGCGATGTGATTGGGACGCGGGCTTATTGCGAGGGGCGAGTGGCGATTCAGGATGAGGGATCGCAGTTAGTGGCGCTGCTGGCGGGGCGTGTTGCTACGAGCGTTGATGGTTTGATTCTGGATTGCTGTGCGGCTCCGGGGAGTAAGACTTCGTTGATGGCTCGGCGAAATCCTGGGGCGCGAGTGGTGGCTACGGAGCTGCATCCGAATAGGGCGCGATTGCTGCGGGCGCTTTGCCGGGCTCCGAATGTTTTTGTGGTGGCGGCGGATGCTCGGGCTTTGCCTTTTAAATCTCGCTTCGATCGCGTGTTGGCGGATGTGCCTTGTTCGGGGACGGGGACGTTGGGGAGGAACCCGGAGATCAAGTGGCGGTTGCGGGAGGGGGACTTGCGCGATTTGCAGGCACGGCAGATTGCAATTTTGAAGTCGGCGCTGGGGCGGTTGGCGGCGGGTGGGAGGTTGGTTTATTCGACTTGTTCGCTGGAGCGGGAGGAGAACGAAGCGGTGGTGGAGGCGGCGCTGAGCGCGGAGTTTGAGGTGGTGGATTGCCGCGGGGAGTTGGAGTTACTTCGGGCGGCGGGCGAGATTGCGGATGGAGTGGAGATTGGGTCGCTGGTGGGTGGTGATTATTTGCGGACGATTCCTGGGGTGCATGGTTGTGATGGATTTTTTGCGGCGGTGATTGGGCGGCGGTGAGGCGATCTGGATATCGCGGCGGGTGCTAAATGTATAGGTCCTTCGCTGCGCTCAGGATGACAACGCAATTTTATATTTGCACATTTGTATTGCAAATTTGTAACGCTCACCTAACGGATGATGGCTAGCGGACTTCGAAATTTATCGGAGTGCCGGCGGCTACTTTTTGGCCGGGGGCGGGGGATTGGGTGACTATCATGCTGGCGGCGCTGGGCTCGGATGGAGTCGATGCGGTGACAGGCGTCGCGGTTTGCTGGTCGGGTTGGGGTGGTGGCGGTTGGACGGTTACTTTGCCTACTTTCATTCCGGCGTCTTGGAGGGCCAGGGTTGCGCTACCTAGAGGCCGGCCGGTCAGGTTGGGCATCACGTAGGTCAGGGGATCGGGGCCGTCGCTGATTAGGAGATTGATTTTTGGGGCGGCGACTCCGGTGGCGTTGGGTGGAGGGTTTTGCGAGATGACTCGATCTACGGGCGCGTCGGGCAGATTGATGTGGGCTACGGAACCGATTGTGAGGCTGCGGCGGCGGATGTTTAGTTCGGCGATGCGTTCGCTGCCTCCGGTGACGTCGGGGATGGGGATGCGAAGCGGGCCGAGACTTTGAGCCACGCGGACGGACCAGCCGCGGCGGACCTTGGTGCCGGGAAGCGGCATCTGGGTCATGATTTTTCCTTCGGGGATGGTGGGGCTGTAGAACTGGCGCTCGATGATCACTTGCAGGCCGGAGGCGGCTCCCGTGCGCTCGGCTTCGAGCGGGGTCAGGCCGATTAGTTGGGGGATGGCGACTTCGCGGCCGTGGATGGCTAGCTGCATGGCGGTGAGGGCGGAGATGAGGGCGACCGTCATGAGGACTAAGGCTAAGAGGAGCATGCGGATGAGCTGTCGCATTGGGGGATTATAACGTTGGCGGCATTCTCGGGCTGCGCCGGCGGGGCCGAGCTTTGCTCGGCTGGGCAGGTGAGGGCACCTGCGCTACGCGATTTTGGGGCTGGCTAGCGGCTGGCTAGGGCGCCGGCGGTTTCTCCTCCATCGATGGTATAGATTGCGCCGGTGATGTATTGGGCGTCGTCGGAGGCCAGGAAGGCGAAGAGGGCGGCGACTTCTTCGGGGCGGGCGTGGCGGCGGAGGGGAATTTTTTGGTTGACCGCGTCGAGCATGGCGTCGGTGTATTCGGCGCGCTGCATGGGGGTGAGGACGTATCCGGGAGCGACGGCGTTGACTCTTATGTTGGGGGCGAGTTCGAGGGCCATGGATTTGGTGAGCTCGATGACTCCGGCTTTGGTGGCGTTGTAGTCGGCGTAGTAGGGATAGCCGGTGATGCCGTTGGTGGAGGCGGTTTGGAGGATTACTCCGCTGCCTTGGGGCATCATGTGGCGGGCGGCGGTTTGGGCTACGTAGAAGACGCCGGTGAGGTTGACGGCTAGGACTTTGTTCCATTCTTCGGAACTGATGTCGAGGAAGTTGTGGCGGATGCTGATGCCGGCGTTGTTGATGAGGACGTCTACTCCGCCCATTACGTGGATGGCCTCGGCGAAGGCGTTCTTTACTTCAGTGAGATTGGCTACGTCGGCGTTTAGGGCGGCGGTTAGAGTGGGGAGATCGTTGGTGATTTTCTTATTTGCTTCGGGGTCGCGGTCCAGGACGCAGACTTTGGAGCCTTCTTCTAGAAATCTTGCGGCGGTGGCTGCGCCTATGCCGCTGGCTCCGCCGGTGATTAGGACTCGTTTGGATTTCAGGCCGCGCAATGGTTGCTCCACTGGGTGATTAGGATACCTGTAATTCTCTCTTGCATTGGCAATGGCTGCTGGTTGTCAAAAACGAAGGCTGATTGCTACATCGGACGCGGAGTGCTTCATTTCCTGGTGAGTTTTACTCGCGCAAAAGACGTTAGCTTGCCGCCGGATTCGTTATCGATAAGCCAGCTCCAAGTGTCGGCGGCTTTGTTGTAGGCGAACGTGGTGTGGATGCCGCCGTTCTTATCATCTTTGTCCTTGAACAAGAATGTGATTTCGTCATTTCCCCGTTTGCCTTGAGCAATGGGGTTCGAGAGACCGCCGCCACCGGTCGAGTCGAGCCACAGGCATTTGTATTCGTTCGACGCTTCGTCCCATTCAATAAAGACGATCGCTTCATAGGCAGGCTGGCCTTGGGCGTTCTTCTCGCGCGATATTTCGTGGAAGCGCAGGTATTCATGGTTCAGCACCCATTCGGATTCGATATCGTGCGTGGTCTCGTGTCCGGCAATGGTGTCCTGAAGGATCCAATTGCCGGTCAGACGATCAAGTAAAGGATCTTTATGTGTTGGCTCCTGTGCGGAAGCTGAAAAAGAAGTGGTGAAAAGCAAAGCCACGATTGCAAGACTTGTTTTCATGGTGTGACCTCCTCGTATCGCGTACGGCTTCGCTGGGTGATTAGGATATATGTCGGGCGAGTTGTTGGCCATTGCTGGCTGTTTGGTTGCGCTGGTAAAGGGCTTGAACCACAGAGGGCACGGAGGTTCACAGGGGAGAACCCTTCTTCTTGCGCGACTCCTTACGTGACTCTTGATCACTTGCGGTCTTGCTGTAATTTGAATGCCAGGTACATCATTTGGCCGATGTGGTGGTGGAGGTGGGTGGCGCAGATTAGGAGGATTTCTAGGAGGGTGCGGGCATCGGTTCCTTTGGCGGCGTAGGGTTTCGACCAGTCTTCGGCTGACTGGTGGTTGATTGTGTTTACGACGATCTTTATGGCTTCGTCGAAGTTGTTGAGGACTTCTTGTTTGGCTTGGCGGGTTGCTTCGGAGAATTCTTGCGGACGATCGCGGATGTAGCCGGTCTGCGCGATTTCGGCGCCGATGTAGTAGTTGAGGTTGCCGGTTAGATGGAGGACGAGGTGTCCGACGCTGTTGCCGAAGGGGAAGGGCTTGCGCCAGAATTCGTCGTCGGTCAGGGGCGCGGCTTGGTCGTGGAGGGCGGTGGATAGTTTCTTGTAGCGGGTGGTTAGGGCGGCGGCTAGGGTGGAGTCTAGGTCGGGCATGATTTCGTCCTGTGGATAGCGGATTTGATGATGCGGCTTGGGTAGGGGTCCTTCGACTCCGCGGAACGATTCGCGTGGCGAATCGTTCTGCTGCGCTCAGGATGACATCGTGTCTGCATTATTTGGCTATGGGTAAGAGTTCGATGGAGCAAGCTGATGGGGTGCAGGTTAGGTTTGCTTGGCGGATGATTTTTATGGAGGAGACGTCGGGGAATCGTATGGGGAAATCTTTTTCTCGGAGTTGAGCGGCGGCGGGGCGGAGGGATTCGTCTCCTTCGGCGAAGTCGGCGCGCTCGGGTCGCGGGGAGCTGTCGAAGACTAGATTGAAGCGGGCGGTCGCGGGTTTGGTGGTGGTTTGGCTCAGTTTTACGGTGCGCGCTTGGATCAATTCTTCTTTTGCTTTTTTGGGATCGAGCGATTGATCTGCGGTCTTGCCTGATGGGGCGGGATCGGATGAGAGTTTGGTTAGGCGTGCTTCTGAATCCTGCTTATCTTTATTGTTATTGTTCGTGCTTCCGGCTGCGGCTATGGAAAGGGCGTAGAGGTGGCGGGCTTTTTCTGGTTGGCCTTGTTTTTCGTAGACCTGGGCCAGGCGGTTGGCTATGGTGGCGGATTGGCTTAGCATCCAGGCGGAATTCAGGAATTGCATAGAGCTGAGAGTTTCGCCGCGCTGGAATTTTGCCCATCCTATGCGGGCCCAGGAGAGCGCTACTAGGCGCATCGACGAAAAGGCGGAGGGACCAAGGCGATCGAATTCGCCGGAATCGAATTGGCTTCCGATGTCGTAGAGAACCTGCTGGGCTTCGTTTTCGGTTTGAGTGGGATCGATATCGTTGGTTAGAGCGGCGGCGTAGATGTCTTGCGTGTCGTCGACCGTGCTTCCGGTTAATCCTTTCATTAATTCCTGGGCTTGCGATTTTTCGCCGAGGCGGTTGTAGACCTGCGCCAGGGCTAATTTGATTTCGGGATCGTCGGGTGGGAGCGCGGCGGCGGCTTCCAGTTCGGTGCGGGCGTCAGCGTCTTTGTTTAGTTGCGCGAGCAGCAGGCCTAGATTTTTGTGCGTGGATTTGTCGTAGGGAGTTGCTTCGAGTTGCTTGCGATAGGCGGCGATGGCTTCGGTGGTTTTGCCGGTTTGCTGGAGTTCGATGGCTAGGTCGAGGTTGGCGTGCTGGTGGTTGGGATCTTGCTCGAGTTGTTTGCGGAAGGCGACGATGGCTTCGGTGTGATTGTTGGCGGCGGCGTAGGCTAAGCCCAAGTCATACCAGCCGTCCTTTATCGGTATTGTGGAGTCTTTGTCTTTATCTAGGGCGCGTTTCAGGAGGTCGATGGCGCTGCGATAGTCTTTCGATTGGAGGGATTTCATTCCCGCTTTTTCGAGTTCGGCGGCGGTGCCTTCTAGTTTTGATCCAGAGTCGGCGACTTGCGCTTCTGGCGTCACGATCATGCAGGTTAGGAGTTGATCTTCGTCGCTGTGGGCGGCGTTGCGGAAGGATTCGTAATCGGAGCGGCGGGCGGCGGCCACTTCGTTGGTTTTGACTACCAGCTTGCGCTCGCCTTCGAGGACTCCCTTGGTCAGTGTGTAGGTGGAGGAATAATCGCCGTAGTCGCGCGACATTTTTACGGCGGTGGGAGAGTGGACGGTGTAGTTGGCGGGGAATTGGAGGCGGACGCGGTAGACGATTTCTCCGGCGGGGCCGATGTTGAGCGGCTGTTTATTTTTTGCGGAGGCTCGGACGGCGGGTACCCCTAACGGAGGGATAGGACGGAAATTTACGCTGGCGCTGGGGACTACGAAATATTGATCCTGATGGAGATGAAATTTCAGATGAAAGGGCTGGCTGGTGTCTTCGAGGGAATCGAGTTGAACTTCGTCGACGTCGCCGGGAAGGCCCCATTCGGCGGTGAGAGCTTTGACGAAGTCTTTCCATTGGGCGCGGGCTACGCGGCGAAAGCTGGCGCGCATGGGCCAATCGCGGTCGCCTTGGGCAGTCATTTCGAGGGTCGCGTCCAGGGCGCCGAATGGGGTGAATTTTCCGTCCAGCGAAAAGTGCATGAAACTTTTTATGGGTGAGTCGGCGGGCGTCCACTGGATGCCGGCTTCGTTGTCGTCGGAGGCGAGGACAGCTTGCTTGTTGCGGAGTTGATAGAGGATGAGGCCGAAGGGACTGACTTCGGGAGTGGTGTCGAGAAAGGTTAGGGCGGGTCCGGCGGAGAAGCGGACAGCGGTGATTACGTGATCGAACTGCGCCGGCGAGGGAATGTCTTCGTCGAGCTGGCGAGAGCTGTCGATGAGGACGGGATAGCTTTTGATTCCTTCGGCGCGGAGCATGGCGGAAAATAAAGTGTGCTTGTCTTTGCAGTCTCCGTAGCCGCTTTGGAGAACGTCGGCGGCGGAGTGGGGCTGATAGCGGCCGACGCCTAGAGAGATGCTGACGTAGCGGATGTTGCGGGCTACGTAATCGTAGAGGCGGCGGGCTTTTTCGGTGGGAGTGTCGGAGCCCTTAACGAGTTCGTCGGCTTTTTTCTGCACGCTTTCGTCGATGGTCATGCGGTCGCCCTGGAGCTTGGCGTACCACTCGGCAATTTGTTTCCAGTCGGTGAAGGTGGTTAGTTGAACGTCGGGAGTGGTGGCGTCGGCTACTTCGCTATCTTTTTCCTTATCTTTATCGCGATCGGGCTGGATGTTTTTTACGGTCCAGGTGTAGATGCGGCGGTCGGCGGTGTCGTGGATTTCGGGCTGGTGAGTGGGAGATTTCAGTTTTATTTCGCGGGCTTTGGGGACGTCGACTTCGAGGCGATCTTCTTTGACTACTATGCCTTTGGGGAAGGTGGCTTCGTACCAGAAATTTCCGGCGGCTAGCGGGGTGGTGACGCGGGTGATGGTGCGGTATTCGAGCGTGTCTCCGGGCTGGAGAGCGGCTACGGAGATGTGGCGCTGGCGGTAGTCGCTGTACATGGGAGCTTCTTTGAGGACGTCGGGAGCGAAGTCTTGCGCGGTGGATTCGGGAGTGGTGACGACCTGGCCGTCGGGCTTGCGGACGCGGACGTAATCGATCTCTAACTTTTCGGTGGCGGAGGAGTAGCCGAAGACTAGCTGGCCGAATTCTTCTACTCCGGCCTGGCTTTGGATTTTGACTACGGCTTCGGTTTCAGTGACGTCGGTGCCATCGTTTTCGAAGCGGACGTGGTTGAGGATGCGTTCGAAGATGGCGGCTTCTTCGGAGTTCGCATCGAGGGAGTTGGGGTCGGACGGCTTTGTCTGGTCGTCGGGCTTTATTTTGTTGGGAGGCTCGGGCGGCGGGGCTTGGGCTGAGGTGCTTGCGGTGGTCAGGACGAGCGAGTAGATCAGTAAGAAGGCGAGGAGAATGCGCGACATATGATGGGACATCTTGAGTTCTTTTACGCTGTGGGCGGCGTAAAATCAAACGTGGCTGCGAGCGGATTCGGAGTGATTCGGCAGTAACAAGCTTTGCGGTCGTTCACAGAGCTAGGGATCCCACCCTAACGTCGCACAGAACGCGACGTTAGGATGGGGCATCCTCAGGATGGGACACCTTCGGTTTGGTTGTTTTTCAAATGCGCGATTGCTGAAATTTATGATGCGGCTGATGGCGGTGTTGATTTGTCTTTGCGGAGTGGGTGCGGCGCAGGCGCCGCCGCTGGCTATTGTTGAGGAGAGTTTGCCGGCGATGAATGTGGGAGTGGAGTTTCATACTCTTCTTCATGCCAAAGGGGGCGTCCCGCCTTATGTTTGGAGTGTGGTGGGCGGGGAGTTGCCGGAGGGAGTTACGCTGACTCGGGATGGGCTGCTGAGCGGGCGGCCTGCTAAGCCGGGGAGTTATGCTCTTACTTTGAAGGTGGAGGATTCAGGGAATCCGGCGCACAGCATTAATAAGGAGTTGCAGGCGGCGGTTACGGCGGCGTTGCTGTTGGAGTGGGATGAGTCGCCGAAGGTGCATGATAACCGGATCGATGGGTCGGTGAAGGTGTCGAACGGGTCGAAAGATGATTTCGATCTGACGGTGGTTATTGTGGCGGTGGCGGAGAATGGGCGGGCTACGGCGATTGGGTATGAACATTTTCCGTTGAAGGCGGGAGCGACGGATGTGAAGATTCCATTTGGCAATACTCCTGGATATGGCGGATATATCGTTCATGCGGATGCTATCGCGGAGATTCCGGCGCGGAATGTGATATTGCGGCAGAGGTTGCAGACGGCGCAGGCTTTGCAGATTGTGCAGGGGCCTTAGGGGAGGGCAGAGGTCAGAGGTTCGATTGCAGAGGTTAGGGGCAAAAGCTTTTACCACAAAGGGCACTAAGGTTCACGAAGGAAATCACTACTGGTAATTTCGTGTTTTGGGGACGAGTACGCTGGTCACTTGCGGGGCTATGTTATGCTTTTTATACTTTGGGGTTAGAGGTCTTACTTCTGCAATAGCTTCTGCAATCTGACCTCTTACCTCTGCCCTTAGTTTATGGAACTTTTTCTTAATCTCTGTTGGTTGTCGCTGCTGTTGCCTGCTTACTTGTTGTGGCGGGAACGGCTGGCTGCGGCTGCGGTGGGTCGAAGAAAAGATTCCGGGGCACGGCCGCTGGTGTTTATCTGCGCGCTGGGGTGTGCGTTAGTTCTGTTGTTTCCGGTGATCTCGGCGTCTGACGATTTGCATGCGATGCGGGCGGAGATGGAAGAATCTTCTCCGGGCAAGCGCAGCGTTTCGCAGGCCGCGGGGGAAAAAGGTTCGGCGTGGCACAATGGTTGGCAGACGCTGCCGGTGACGGTCACGGCAACGGCCTCGCATGGATTTCTTCCAGAGAATCGGCTGGAAGTTTTTAGTTTTGTAGTTGCGGTATCCGCGGTGCCAATAATTGTCCACGGCAGCCGCGGCCCTCCAGTTTCTTCCCACCAGTAACGAATCTACGTAACCAACTGGCGAGCCCTCAGGGGCTAAAGCCCGCGTCTTTTAGGTGGCTTTTGGCGGCACCGCTCGAAGGCGTGCCCTTTCAAAACGATTACAAGATAGCCTCTGCGATCTGTTGCATTCAAGAATTGATTGCGACGGCCGTTTCATTTTTACGAAATCCTTACGGCGGAAACTAGATACTCACAGTTGTCTGTGGTGGCTGAAAACTCTTGGTGTATGTAGCAGGCTGACCGCAGGCGCTAAAGCGCAGGACATATTCGGAGACTTAACGGCACGAGTAAACTCGTGCCCTTCCCATAAACCTTCGGGGAACCCGGAGGGCTTGAACGGAGTTACTGGATGGGTAGAAAAATCCAGCGATATCAGTGGATGCTTGTGGTTCTAGCGCTGGGCGCTGCCACGGGCTTGTCCGCACAGCAGCCTGCGAGCCGGCAGCAGCCGGGGTCTGGTGTGCCTGCAGCCGCGGGCTTGACGTGGGATCAGGTGAAGGATCGGTTTGAGCAGAATAATCCTACGCTGCTGGCGGACAAGCTCAACATAGACGAGTCGAAGGCGCAGGAGATTACGGCGTACTTGCGGCCGAATCCACAGCTGGGGCTGCTGTCGGATCAGATCACTCCTTTTAATGTTGGGCCGGATCACGGGCCGTTGGCGTATCTGCTGCCTTCGGCGACGGTTAGCTATCTGCACGAGCGGGAGCACAAGCGGGAATTGCGGCTGGAGAGCGCGAAGAAGGCGACGGGAATCGCGGAGTCAAGCCATGCGGACCTGGAAAGGACCACGCTCTTCACGTTGCGCAGCGCGTTTGTGTCAACGCTGCAGGCGAAGGCGGTGCTGAAGCTGGCTACGGACGATCTGGAATATTACGACCACTTGCTGGGGATCAGCCGCGTTCGTTTTCAGGCGGGGGATATTGCGCAGATTGATTTGGACAGGCTGGAGTTGCAGCGGGTGCAGTATGAATCGGACGTGCAGACGGCGCTGGTAAACCTGCGAACGGCGAAGATCCAGCTGCTGACATTGCTGAACGATCGGACTCCGGTGGAACAGTTTGATGTGGATGGGGTGTTTGATTTCAGCGATCAGATTTTGCCGCAGGATGATTTTCGAAAGATGGCTCTCGACACGCGGCCGGATTTGAAGGCGGCGATGGAGGCGGTGGATAAGGCGCAGACGGATCACAAACTGGCGATTGCGAATGGATCGACGGATCCGACTTTCAGTTTTGATGTGGGGCGGAATCCGCCGATTGATTTGTATTTTGGCTTGGGCGTGAGCATTCCGCTGCGGATTTTCGATCGGAATCAGGGTGAGAAGTTGAGGACGAAATTGGATATTGAGCGGAATCAGAGGCTGCTGGATGCGTCGCAGGCGCAGGTGTACAGCGATGTGGATACGGCGTATGTGACGGTGAGCAGCAATGTGACTTTGCTGCAGCCATATCAGGCGAAGTATCTGCAAATGGCGGTGCGGGTGCGCGACACGATCGCGTTTTCGTATCAGCACGGGGGAGCTTCGCTGCTCGATTTTCTTAATGCGCAGAGTGAGTATCGGGCGGTGGAGCTGAACTACGTGAATCTGGTGGGGGCGTACTTGACGGCGGCGGCGCAGTTGAATATGGCGGTGGGCCGGGAGGTGATTCAGTGACGAGGGAAACAAACTCTCTATTAGTGTCAAGAGCCGCCGGGGGGAAGCATGCGGCGCGCTCTTGCGGCGCGGCTACTGTGTTACCTCCTCCTGGAGCCGCGCCGTTATTTTTTGCGGGACGTTGCCGAGCTTTGCTCGGCGGGACCCTTCGACTTCGCTCAGGGCAGGCTTACGAGGGCGGTTGTCCCTACGTGATCTTCGCGGCGCTTGTGCTGGCTCTATTTTTATCTCTGGCTCTGATGGCGGGTTGCAATGAGGGCAAGGGCGATCCTAAGGCGGAGGCGCCACCGGCGGCTACGGTGCAGCCTGATCTGGACGCTAATAATTTTAAGGTTGAGCACCCGGAGCAATTTCCGATTGTGGCGGCGGTGGAATATAAGGCGGCGCCTGCATTGAATGTGACGGGGGTGGTGCAGCCGGATATTGCGCGGGCGGTGCCGGTGATTTCGCTGGCGGCGGGGCGAGTGGTGGAGATCAAGGCGCGGCTTGGAGATCAAGTGAAGAAGGGGCAGTTGCTGTTGAGAGTGCAGAGTAATGATGTTTCGGGAGCTTATCAGGCGTATCGCAAGGCGGTGAATGATGAGCTGCTGGCGCGGATTCAGCTGGAGAGAGCGCAGCTTTTGTTCAGCAAGGGAGCGATCGCGAAGAGCGCGCTGGAACAGGCGGAGGATGTCGCGAAAAATGCCCAGGCGGATTTGGATGCGTCGATGGAGCAGTTGCGGCTACTGGGGATTGATAAGGATCATCCGTCGGGGATTGTCGATATCGTCGCGCCGATTTCGGGGGTGATCACCGATCAGCAGGTTACTAACTCGTCGGGTGTGCAAGGGCTGGGCTCGCCGAATCCGTTTACGATTTCGGATCTTTCTTATGTGTGGATTGTTTGCGATGTTTACGAAAACGATCTGGACGCGGTGCGCGTGGGCGAATTTGCGGATCTACGGTTGAACGCTTATCCCAATCAGGTTCTTAAAGGACGAATCGATAACATTTTGCCGGTGCTTGATCCGAATATTCGGACGGCGAAGGTGCGGCTGGAAGTGGCGAACCCAGGGATGATGCGAGTGGGGATGTTTGTTACGGCCACTTTTTATGGGAAGCAGGCGGAGACACATGCTGCGATTCCGGCGACGGCGATTTTGCATTTGCACGATCGGGAGTGGGTGTACGCGCCGCTCGGGGCGGGGCATTTCAAGCGGCTGGAAGTGGTAACGGGAAAGATGCTGCCGGGGAATTTGCAGGAGACTGTTTCGGGGCTCAAGCCGGGGGATCAGGTGGTTTCGAATGCGCTGGCTCTGGAAAACACGTTGGAGCAATAAATAAATGATTCGCCGCGTCGTTGATTTTGCACTGGATAACCGGCTCCTGGTTCTGGCGTTGGCGCTGATCCTTTTCGCCGCAGGCATCGTTTCGTTCAAGCGACTTCCGATTGAGGCCTATCCGGACGTAGCCGACAATTACGTTGAGGTCATTACGCAATGGCCGGGGATTTCGGCGGAACAGATCGAGCAGCAGGTTACGATTCCGCTGGAAATTGTGATGAACGGGATTCCGCATGTGGTGCATCTGCGGTCGTTCTCACTGTTTGGGCTTTCGGATTTGAAGTTGATCTTCGACGAGGACTCGGACAACGACTGGAACCGGGAGCGGGTGCTGGAGCGGCTGAGCCAGGTTACTTTGCCGACAGGCGTGGTGCCGCAGATGGGCACGGACTGGAGCCCGGTCGGGCAGATTTATTTTTTTACGCTGCACAGCACGAATCCGGCGTATGACGCGATGGAGCTGAAGTCGCTCGAAGACTGGGTGGTGGAGAAAAATTTTAAATCGGTGCCGAACATTGTGGATGTGTCGAGCTTCGGCGGGCCGACGCGCGAGTATCAGGTGCGGGTTGATCCGAACAAGCTGATCGCCTATGGGCTGAGCCTGGCGCAGATCGAGCAGCAACTCACCAACAACAACGCGAACGCGGGCGGAAGTTTTATACAGGAGGGTTTGCAGCAGATTAATGTGCGGTCGGTAGGACTGGTTGATCGCTCGCAGGATATTGCGGAGACGGTGATCCTGACGAAGAACGGCACACCGCTGCGGGTGAAGGATATTGCCGTGGTTTCGCAGGGGCCGAAGATACGGCTAGGGCAGTTTGCGAAAGCAATCCATCGCGAAGACGGAAAAATTATCGATAACGACGATGTGGTGTCAGGCATCGTGCTGCTGCGGAAGGGAGCGACGGCGGAGCTGGCGCTGCAAGGGATCCACGACAAAGTGGACGAGCTGAACAATCATATTTTGCCGCCGGGAGTGAAGATTGTCCCGTTTATCGATCGCAGCGATCTGGTGCACTTCACGAGCCACACGGTGCTGCACAACCTGACGGAAGGAATGATTCTGGTGTCGATCATTCTTTTTCTGTTTCTGGGGAATATACGGGGCGCGCTGATTGTGGCGGCGACGATTCCGTTTTCGTTGTTGTTCGCGTCGATTTGTCTGGACATACGGCATATTCCGGCGAATCTGCTGTCGCTGGGCGCGCTGGATTTTGGCATGGTGGTGGATGGCGCGGTGGTGATGGTGGAAAATATCGTGCGCCATTTGAGCCGCGAAGAGGGGACGAAGACGCCGACGGAGCGGATCAGCGAGGCTTCGCACGAGGTGCAGCGGCCGGTGTTTTATGCGATTGCCATCATTATTACGGCGTACCTGCCGATTTTTACGCTGCAGCGGGTGGAGGGAAGGCTGTTTCATCCGATGGCGTGGACGGTGGCGTTTGCGCTGCTGGGGGCGTTGCTGTTTTCGATTCTGATTGCGCCGGTGCTGGCGAGTTTCGCGTTTGCGAAGGGAGCAAAGGAATGGCACAACCCGGTGATGCACTTCCTGACTGAGCGCTATCGCGTGGCGGTGCGGTGGGCGATTCGGCATCGCGCGGTTACGGTTGGGGTGTGCGTGTTTATGGTGGCGCTAGGAGGGTATCTGGTATTCAGCGGCGCGATTGGTTCGGAATTTTTGCCGCATCTGGATGAAGGGGCGCTGTGGGTGCGGGGTACGCTGGCTCCGAGCACGGGGCCGGATGAAGGGATACGGGTTGCGAATCAGGCGCGGGTCGTGCTGTGTTCGTTTCCGGAAGTGCCGCAGTGTACGAGTCAGGTGGGGCGACCGGATGATGGGACGGATACAACGGGATTTTTTAATACGGAATTTTTTGTTGACCTAAAACAGAAGGAAGACTGGCGGACGGTGTTTCACGAGAACAAGGATGAATTGATTGCCGCCATGCAGCGCGAGTTGGACAAGATTCCGGGGGTGGTTTGGGGCTTTTCGCAGCCGATCGAAGACAACATGGAAGAGGCGGTGAGCGGCGTGAAGGGCGCGCTGGCGACGAAGGTTTATGGCGACGATTTGAAGGTTCTTGAAGACAAGAGCGATGAGATCGTGAACATCATGCGGCAGATCAAGGGCATTGAAGATCTGGGAGTATTTCGCGTGCTGGGGCAGCCGAATCTTAATGTGACGGTGGATCGGGCGGCAGCGGCGCGCTATCAGATTAATGTGGCCGACGTGCAGGATGCGATTCAGACGGCGGTGGGAGGGAATGCGCTTACGCAGGTTCTGAAGGGCGAAGCGCGTTACGATCTTACGCTGCGCTATCTTCCGAAGTATCGCGATACGCAGGAGGCGATTGAGAAAATACGGCTGCTGGCACCGAGCGGGGAGCGGGTTTCGCTGGCGCAGTTGTGCAAGATCAAGGAGACGGACGGGGCTTCGGAGGTGTACCGCGAAGGGAATCGGCGCTATGTGGCGATTAAATATAGTGTCCGCGGGCGCGACCTGGGGAGCACGGTGGAAGAGGCAATCAAGAAAGTGAATGAACAGGTGAAATTGCCGACCGGCTACAGCCTGCTTTGGGAGGGAGAATACGAGAGCCAGAAGCGGGCCAACCAGCGGCTGATGATCGTGCTGCCGATTACAATTTTTATTATTTTCATCATTCTTTACACGATGTTCGGCTCGTTCAAGTGGGCGACGCTGATTCTGGTGAATATTGCGATTGCGCCGATTGGCGGGCTGCTGGCGCTATTTATTTCGGGAACGAATTTCAGCGTGTCGTCGGGCGTGGGTTTTCTGGCGCTATTTGGCGTGTCGGTGCAGACGGGCGTGATCATGCTGGAATACATCAATCAGCTGCGGGCGCGGCGATACACGATTGAGGATGCGGCGGTGGAGGGGGCGGTGTTGAGGCTGCGTCCGATCATGATGACAATGCTGGTTGCGACTTTGGGATTGCTGCCGGCGGCGTTATCTCATGCGATTGGATCGGATTCGCAGCGGCCGTTCGCGATTGTGATTGTGGGAGGGCTGATTGCGGCGCTGATCATGAGCGTGTTTTTGTTGCCGACTCTTTATGTTTGGATTGCGGGCGAGCGCGATGTGCTGCCGGCCGCGGAGGAGGGGTTTGAGGTGGGAGAGCATGTGGACTAGCGGCATCGGGTGATCTGGCCATCGGGTGATCTAAGGTCAAGAACAGAATTCAGATTGGCCCATCTTTTTCGGCGCCTTTCGCGATAGCCGGCGAGACGCCGGCGCTACGATAGGCTGGCGTTTGTTGCTTTTTGGGGGCGGTTCGGCTAGATTTCATCTTTCCCTTGATTCGACTTATGGGCTAGCTGCGGCTTGCCTCCGGGAGTTTTGGATGAAGCGTAGTTATATTGGGATGGCGTTGGGCGCGCTGGTGGCGGTGGGTGCGGCGCTTAGCCTGCCTAGTTGCGGACATTCGCAAAAGCTGGTCAGCCTTACAATCACGCCCACAACATTTACTTTTCTGGGGCCGGGTTTCATACCTCCCCCTGCCAACCCCACGGAACAGTACACAGCGATTGCGACTTACATCCATCCCCCGGCCACGAAGGATGTGACCAGTCAAGCGACTTGGACGATTGATGACGGAGTGGCCACCGTGTCGTCTCCCGGCCTGTTCACCGCGACGCTGCCGCCGGAAGGCTCTCCGCCAGGCACAGCAGGCCCTTGCGGTGTCGGAGATATCTCGGCAAGTGTTCCTGAGGGTACGGGCGGATCCGGGAATGTTGTCGTTGCCTTCGCAACCATAACCGTGGACAACCCGGCAAGTGAACTTTGCCCAGGGGGCGGCAAGCTGGCGACGTTGGCCGTCGGCGTGGTGGGGAACGGATCGGTGGTGAGCCTTCCCGCCGCAATCAGTTGCTCGCAGGCCGGAGGAACGTGCATTTCGACTTACGATGTGGGAGCTTCGGTGCTGCTTACGGCGAGCTCGGCCACGGTGGTGTGGGGAGATTGTCCGGGAGCGTCGGGCAACACTTGCGTGGTGAGCATACCCGCTGGCGGTGCTGCGGTGAGCGCAACCTTCAACTGAGCGGCAGCAACTGTGACATTACTCATCATTCGTCTTCCAATAGTTTGCCGATCGTGGGCTTGTGGCGCTCGGGCTTGGTCTTCTTGGCGCGGATTAGCTGGGAGGGTTTGGGACTGCCTACGCGCTCGCGGGCCATTTCGCGGACTACCTTGGCGGCGGAGAAGATTTTCTTCTTTGGCTTGCGCGGCATGGGGCGGCTCCCAACATTCAAATTGCTTCCGGCAAAAAAAGCAGGTCCTTCGCTCCGCTCAGGATGACAAATTCTTATAATGAATAAACAAAGCGCGATCCTCGCGGGTATTCGCATCTTCGCACATTCATCTCGCAAAAGTGCAATAATTTGGGGGAGGGTTCGTCTTCGCAATTGAGCGAGGCGAGACCATTAACCACGAAGGGCACCAAGGGGCACGAAGGGAAAGGCGCAGTGCGCCGGTGAGGACGCGAGGACTTATATTTTATGGACGAACGTGAATTTTTTGAGGAGCGGTCGGATAAGAAGCCGGCGAATTTGAGTTGTCCGCATTGCAATCAGTCGGCGGAGTATGAGATACAGTGGCTGGTGCGGACGAAGAAAAAGAATTTGCCGCCGCGGGCGGACGATCGGGATCGGGCGAAGTTTGCCAAGGCGCAGTCGTATATGCTTCGGCGCGACGATGTGATGATGTGCAAGAACATGAGATGCCGCAAACGCTTTGAGATTACGGGCGTGCAGAGTGTGGCGTTTTTGCAGGACGGGCTGCCGGCGGGGGGACGGTAGTTGTTGGTTGATCGATGGGCGTTGGTTGCTAGGTCGTCGGTCGTTCGTCGATGGTCATTGGTCGTTATGAACTGGCGATGATCGTTGCGGCGGGCGAGGACGCCCGCCGGACAGCCGCGGGACGGCGGCGCTACAGGTCGGATGTTCTACAGTGGATGCTGTATCGCGAATTTTCCTTTTGAGAGCAGAAATTCCCTTTTCGCGTAGTCAGGCAAGCCGGTTGCCGTTCCTTCCAAGCTGCTGACATCGTGAAAGAAGTCCCCTGATCGAACTCCTTTGGCAGACGGAATGCAATTCTCACTGGCGGTGAGCGTCCACGCTCGCCAATGGAGGTTTTGTGGATATGGCAATCAAGACGAAACTTTATGTTCGCGGTTCTTTAGCGCCGATACTTGCTTTGGGGATGTTGTTCTCGGGCGGCGCATTGATAAGTGGACAGACGATGCAGCCGGTACCGCCGAATCCATCGGTTCCCCCGAATCAGCCGGCGCCGCCGAGCCAGGCCGGACCGAATCAGCCATTACCGCCTGACCGGGTTGGACCGAACCAGCCGACGCGAGACGACGATATCACTCGTCGCGATGTGGCGGAGATGGATCATTTTCTGGACGAGCATCCGGAGATCGCGCAGCAACTGCGGAAGGATCCTTCTCTGATCGATAACCGGCAGTGGGTGGCGAATCATCCGGCGCTGCAGGAGTATCTGCAGAATCACCCGCAAATCAGCGCGACGTTCCGCGCCAACCCGAATCTTTTCATGCGGGATGAAGAGCGCTATGACAGGCAAACGAGCGATCGCAACATTTCGCGCCGGGATGTAGTTGAAATGGATCGCTTCATGGACGCGCATCCGGAGATCGCCGAACAACTGAAGAAGGATCCTTCGCTGATCGATAACAAGCAGTGGGTGGCGAATCATCCGGCGCTGCAGGAGTATTTGAAGACGCACATTGATGTGTCGGCGGCGTTTCGCGCGCATCCGGATCAGTTTATGCGGGCTGAAGATCGCTATGACCGGGACGGCGATCATTTTGGCGGTAACTCGGGCGACAATCGAATGAGCGCGGATGATCGCAACCGCGGAGAACTGACAGGGTTCGGGCAATTCCTTGGCGGGCACTCAACGATTGCGGCGGACCTGTCGAGCGATCCTACGCTCGCTACCAACAAAGATTATTTGGCGAACCATCCTGAGCTGAATGATTATCTGCAAGCGCATCCTACGGTGAGCCAGCAACTGTCGGCGGATCCGCAGGGAGTGATGAGTTCGACCACGGTGCAGGGCGGCTTTCACGCGCAGCCGGTTGGACCTACGCCGAAGCCGAAATCTCCTTCGAATCAATAGCGAGGGCGAGTGAGATGTGGGGGCCAGAATTAGTCTAGCCTCCACGTTTGTTTGCTTGTCGTTAAGAGGCTTGCAACGGGAGTTTTGCCAGGAGGAGCTATGAGAGTTCAAAAAACGATTGTGGCTGTCGCGCTGCTGATTTTGTTTGTGCCGTCGATTGCTACGGCGAAAGAGAAGAAGGGGCAGCGGGGGATGTTGGAGAACATGCAGGCGGTTCCTTGCGGCGCGAAGGAACGGGGAGTCACTGGGCTGGGAAGCGTGTTTGCGTCGGTGGGAGTGCAGCACGTGGATTCGAACGAGAAGTTGTGTCCGCAATATTTGCTGCGCACGGATGAGATGGATTATCGGATTCGACCGTTGGATACGAAGCACGCGGTGGTGCTGCCGGTGGGGCACGAAGCGGAATTCAAGATCAAGAAAGACCGTTTGTATTTGAGAGTTGTGGATGGGGACAAGAAGACGCTGGAGTATCAGGTGGTGGCGATGCAGCCTCCGGAGAGCAAGGTTGAAAGCGGCGCGTATCGTGCGCCTGCTCCAGCTTCTACGGTTGCACCTGCGTCGGAGAGGCCGGCGGCGACTGGGGCTGGTGTGAGCGGGGTCGGTGCGGTTGGTGGAAATAATGTAAATACTACGGGTTTGAATACTCCTACTTCAACGAGCAACCAAGGGAATGACCATCCTCCGCAGTAGTGCTCGTGAAGGTATTCTATGGCGGCCACGACGCGCTTTCTGGCAGCGGCTGTTTTGTGAGCTCTTGGGCTAGCTAGATACATGGTTTACTGTATGTCGCCCCCCTGCTAGTGAGAACATAACTGGCTTGGGGGCGAGACTACCTGTACAACATCGAAACAGTGCGTGCTCTCTGCGGGGATATTTCCGCCGAAACGGACCCGCATTGAAGGTGGAAGAACTCCTCTCCCTGTTGCAAGCAGTCATAAAGGACGATCAGGAAGAAATCCGGCTTAGAATGAGTTTCCTCGCAAAGAAGTATCCGATTGCCATCGGCGAACCTGACCTACGGCCTAAAAATTTAGAACAGCCCACTACCCTTCTCTCCTTCCGGTGTCGTCTCACGCGTTCGTTTATACTAACCAGTTTGATCTTGATGGTTGGGGCGGGTTGAGGGAGTGGATTGTGAAGATATTGGTTTGCATGAAGCAGGTGCCGCAGAAGGACGCTCCGCTGAAGTTGAATGAGGCGGGGACTTGGATTCGCGAGGATGTTTCTTATGAGGTGAATGAGCCGGATGCGTTTGCGCTGGAAGAGGCGCTGCGGCAAAAGGAAAAGCATACGGGCGAGGTGGTGGTGGTGACGGCGGGGCCGGCGCGGGCTTCGCAGGTGTTGCGCGAGGCGCTGGCTAAGGGGGCGGATCGGGCGATTCATCTGGAGGACGCGGCTTTTGTCGGGCTCGATGCTTACAACACGGCGCGGGCGATTGCGGCGGCGATTAAGGATGAGAAGTTCGATCTGATTTTTACCGGGTTGCAATCGGATGATTACGGGTATGCGCAGACGGGCGTGATTCTGGCGGAGATTCTGGGATGGCCGCACGCGACCATCATCATGCAGATTGAAAAAAATGATGCGGGCATACGGGTGAAGCGGGAGTTGGAGGCGGGATTTTTTCAGTATGTGGATGTGCCGTTGCCGGCGGTGCTGACGATTCAGTCGGGGATTAATAAGCTGCGGTATGCGACTTTGATTGGGATCAAGCAGGCGAAGAATAAGCCGATGCGCAAGGTGACGCTGGCTGAGGTGCAATCGGCTGTGGGCGGGAATTTGCAGAAGATCGAGAAGCTTTACGTGCCGCAGAAGTCGAAGAATACGGAGTTTCTGGAAGGGCCTCCGGCGGAAGTGGCGAAGAAGCTGGTGGAGAAGTTGAAGAATGAGTTGAGAGTGATTTGAAGGGGGCGAGGTCTCAGGTGACGGGTGACAGGTAACAGGAAAAGCAAGGGCAGGTGTTAGGTCTTAGGAAAATCAAATGCGTGATTTGGGTCGTTCGTTGTCAGTTAAAAAAGTTACGTGACAACTGAAGGCTGAGAATACATCTCATAAATGAATTTAGGATGAAACTAGCTGCTCCCTCAGGGGCTAAAGCCCTCGTCTTTACTGGACTTTTGCGGCACGGCTGAAGCCGTGCCCTACCCAAAACCGATTTATGCAAATAACTTCTGAGAACTGATTTCTATGGCTGAGAATATTTTGGTGATTGTGGAGCAGCGGGAGGGGAAGCTTAATCGCGTCTCCTGGGAGACGATTGCGGCTGGGCAGGCTATTGCTGCGCTTACGGGATGGACGCTGGAGGCTGCGGTGGTTGGGTCGGGCGTCTCGGCTATCGCTGGCGAGGTCGCTGGTAAGAAGGTGGCTCGGGTTTATGACGTCGAGTCTGCTGCGCTGGAGCCTTATACTCCGGATGCATTTGTGTATGCGTTGCGGGAATTTTTGGGGAAGCATCCGGCTGCTTTGGTGCTGATGCCGCATACGTACCAGGTGCGGGATTTTGTGCCTAAGCTGGCGGCGGCTTTGCAGACTACGGCGATCAGCGATGTTATCGGTGTCAAGTATGAGGGCGGGAAGCTGATTTTTACTCGGCAGATGTTTCAGGGGAAGTTTGTGGCCGACGTTAGTTTTGCGGGGACGGGGATTTGTTTTGTCACGTTTCAGAATGGATCGTTTCGCGCGGATAAGGTGGAGGCGGGAGCGGGGGCGGCTCCGGTGGAGACGGTAACGGTGGAGATTCCGGCGGGGGTGGTGCGGAACAAGCCGCAGGAAGTTTTTAAGGAAGCGAAACAGGCGGTCGATTTGACGCAGGCGGAGATTATTGTTTCGGTGGGGCGCGGGATTAAAGAGCAGAAAAATATTGAGTTGGCGAAACAGTTGGCGGACGCGCTGGGCGGCGAGTTGGCGGCGTCGCGTCCGATCTGCGATAGCGGGTGGTTGCCGATGGATCGGCAGATTGGATCGTCGGGGCAGACGGTCGCTCCGAAGCTGTATCTGGCGCTGGGGATATCGGGGGCGATCCAGCATATTGTGGGGATGAAGGGGTCGCGGAGCATTGTGGCGATTAATAAGGATGCGGAGGCTCCGATATTTGAGATTGCGGATTATGCGGTGGTGGGGAATTTGTTTGATATTGTGCCGGCGCTGATTGAGGAAGTTAAGAAAGCTAAAGCGTAGGGATTGAAGCGGTGGGCGGCCTCGTGAGAAAACGTTACGATCAAATTGGAGTTTGCCCTATGATTGACATGTGCTCACGGAAGAAGACAAACAGTGGATTAGTCAACGGTTAGAGAAGGTGGAAACTACCCTGCTCCCCGAGTTTCACAAGTGGGCGTCTCCCGTCGAATTGCGCCAGAAAAGCCATGCTGCGGCACTTCGCGCTTTGGATGCGGAAGTTGAGTCTCTGTCAGACCGGCTCAAGAATCTCGAAGGCCGCTGATCGACTATCCATGACACGCTCCGGCAAAGAGCATATTAGGTTTCTGACGGGCCTCTACGTTTTGAGTATGTTGGTGCTTCTCGTTTTTGTTTTATCGGGGACAGCGCTTCGCGCACAAACGATTGAGATCAAGCTCGTGAACGGACGAACCGGACGCCCTATGTCGGATACTTGTGTGAACGTGTGGGTAGGAAGCGAACGCAAAGAGGCTATCGCAATTGCAACTGACGAGAACGGCACTGCTCGGCTACGCCTCACTGACAAGGACGGCGAAATCGACACCCACAACCGCGGGAAGGGGTGCGGTGACTTTGGGGTGATCAACCCTGTCGTGAAGTACAGCGAGTCCCTCCGCATCAATGCTGGTTTCGTGTCGTGTCAATCACGCAGGACGGACTACTCCTGGCTGGCGATGACAAACTTTTCGACGGAAGAGATTCTTCAGCATGGCGTTGCTACAGCGAATACCTGCGGCAAGGCCACAGCGTCGCCCAAACCCGGAGAAGTGATCCTCTTTGTTAGGCCGCTTACTTGGTGGGAAAAACTGAAGCAGTAGCCGACTGCATTTTCTAAGTTTCCGACACGCGGGCGCGGGCGCCCGCTCCACACACTACTTTCTGATCTTTGATCTACTCGCCGGCGGTGTATCCGCCTACTCTAGCCACAGTCAGCCGCAGATATTTGTAGGGGTTTACTGGGACGTCGTTGATTCTCACTTCGTAGTGGAGATGAGGGCCGGTGGAGCGTCCGCTTTGGCCTACGTAGCCGATGGTGTCGCCGCGGTGGACGTATTGTCCGGCGGTGACGGCGAAGCTGGAGAGGTGGCCGTAGCGGGTGGAAATGCCGTGGCCGTGGTCGAGCATGACGGCGCGTCCGTAGCCTCCGAGGAAGTCGGCGAAGGTGATGGTGCCGTCGGCGGGAGCGATCACGGGCGAGCCTACGTTGGCGGAGATATCGACGCCGGAGTGGAAGGCGCCTTCTCCGTTAAAGGGATCGATGCGCTCGCCGAAGGAGCCGGTGACCTGGCCTTCAACGGGCCAGAGATTGGGAGCGGAATTGGCGCGGACCCAATCGGCGGTGGTGGAATTTTTTGTGAGGCCTAGCGAGATGCCAACGCTGGCGGCTCCGGTCAGTGCGGTGTGCTTGAGCGCGTAAAGCTGGTCGAGCGACGAACTGACCTGCTCTTGCTGAATCTTCTCGGTGGAAGCGGCGACCATTGCCGGATTGGACTTGAGACCGTAAAGGGCGGAAACTTCGCTGGCTAGCGAGCCGAGAGAAGCTACTTGAATGTCACGTTCTTTGGCGACCTGTTCGAGGCGGGTGTAGCGATCTTTGAGCTGAGCGTCTTCGGTGCGGAGCTGGTTGTAGTGTTCGACCTTGGCCAGCATGCGTGTATAAGAACTGGCAATTCCGGTGAGGCAGAGGATGGCGATTCCGGCGCCGGCCAGGAGAATATAGAGGTACTGGACGGGGATGGAGATCTTGCGAAGCTGACCGGCTTCGTCGCGGGCTACGAAAAATATGTAAAAACGTTTACGCAATGAACCTACTTCCGCAAAATGAGATTTGCTATCGGAAACCGGCAGGAGCGGAACAGTCATGCTCGAGCTCGGAATCCTGATTCCACCAGCTGCTTTAAGATGCAGGCTGGCTTAGTATGGGCAACCACGGAACCAGGCAGCCTAAAACCAATTCGTTGCAACTGACACACGTCGCAGTACTTGGTTCGGCAAATTATCTGTGAACGGCGAGTTAAAGGTAGCAAACCCCATTCGGCGTGTCAACCGCTCTACGCCCCTTGGAACGGTTACCAAGGCAGGGTAATTGGCGGTGCCCGACCGGGCAAATTACTAGGGTAAGGTGGTAATGGCATAGGGTCTTTGGCACTATAGTAATGACTGTAGTGGAGCGCTAGCTAGTCGATTCTGGCACTGGCTTCTTGCAGGCTCCTGGCGTCGGCGGGCGGGGACGCCCACCGGACAGCCGCCGAGACGGCGGCGCTACAATCGCGCGGATCAGGCTCGAGACTCATTGATATATTGACGGATATGCCGGTTAGAGAGAAGAAGCTAATTCAGCGGATACGGCGGGCTGCTGCGGGAGTTCGCTCGGGAGTGGTGAAGGGGATCGGCGACGACTGCGCGGTGCTGCGCGTCCCCAGCGGTCATGAAGTGTTGGTTACTACGGACTTTTCGATTGAGACGGTGCACTTTCGGCGGGAGTGGCATTCTCCGGAGCTGGTGGGATGGCGCTGCCTGACGCGCGGTTTGAGCGATATTGCGGCGATGGGAGGCGAGCCGCTGGCGGCATTTTTGTCGCTGGCGGTGGCGGGCGATGTTCCGCAGAAATGGGTGGATCGATTTTTGAAGGGATTGTTGGAGCTGGCTGAGGAATTTGGGATTTCGCTGGCGGGTGGGGACACGGCGCAGTCGGCGGGAGGGATACAGGCGGACATTGTGGTGGTGGGTTCGGTACCTAAGGGGACGGCGGTTTTGCGATCGGGAGCTAAGGTGGGCGATGCGATTTATGTGACTGGGGAGTTGGGTGGGGCGGCGGCGGAGTTGGGGCTGCTGCGAAAGTCGAAGCGGGTGGGGAATTTGCGGCAGCCTCTTCCTCGAAATTTGCGGCGTGATTCTGGTTATTCGCGGCCGCATGCTCGGATTGAGGTGGGGCGATGGTTGCGGGAACGGGGAGTGGCTTCGGCGATGATTGATTTGAGCGATGGGCTGTCGACTGACCTCGGACATATTTGCGAGGAGAGTCGCGTGGGGGCGGAGATTGATGCGGCGGCGATTCCCCTGGCGTGGGTTGGGGGTGCGGCGGTGGGGCTGGAGTTGGCGTTGCATGGCGGGGATGATTACGAATTGCTTTTTACTTCGGCGGCGGAGGTTCCGGCGGAGATTGCCGGCGTGCGGGTGACTTTTATTGGGCGAGTGGGGCGATTTGCGGGGATGCGGTTGGTTGGGGCGGATGGGAAGGCTCGGCGGCTGAAGGCTGGGGGGTGGGAGCACTTCAGGGGAGATTTGTAATTGGTGATTTGTAATTTGTAATTGGCAAGCTTGCGCCCACCGGCCTGCTGGTGACTTTCGTTACCTGCCTTGGGTGACGGAGCAGGATTAGATTAGGGGCATGAGAAACGTATCTTTGTTTATTGCTTCGCTCTTTGTTGCTTCGCTGTTTGCCCTGGCGTTCTGTTTTGTGGGTTTGGTTCCGGCTGTGTCGCAGGCTCCGGCTGTATCGATGCCCGCTGCGGCTGAGCGGGCTGTGTCGCACAAGGTTGACAACGAATTTGTGCAGCAACAGTTTGGCGATCAGTTTACGTTGTTGCCCGAGATTGGAGTTGCATACGGCGATCTGGATGGCGATGGCGTGGAAGACATCGTGATTGCAGCGCGGTGTAAGAATCCGATGCTGGATCAGGGCGAGCACAATTATGCGGTGATCGATCCTTATGACGAGTTTTTTGGTTATGGCGATCCGCGGATGACGACGACGTTCAGTGCGGGCGATCCGCGGGAGCGCGGGCTGGTGGTGCTGGTGATTGAGGGCGCGGGGGCGAGCGCTTGGCGGAATAAGACTCCGAAGTCGAAGTATGTGATTGTGAATTTGCCGTTCCGGACGGTGTCGGTGCGAAGGTTCAAGACTAAGAAGAGATCCGTGGAAGCGATTTACGTGGAAGAGGCGGGCGATATGGGAACGAGCTCGGCGCTGTTCTTTGATGGGAAGAGATTTCGCTATGTGCCTATGGGCGGAGATATGGAATAGGCTCCGTCATCCTGCTGCCATTTAGTGTGTGCGCGGTGAATCTGAAAATCAGAACGTGGTATGAAGTTGCGGAAAGTCGATTGTTCGTCGAGAGTCGGACCTCAGCGCCTGAAGGCGCAATCAAAGCAAAGCTGATACCGCAGCGCTGAAGCGCTGCGCCACCCAAAAGCTCAACGCCTCATCTCAACACACTCGGTTCGACAAATCAGCTCAACAAATCAGAACATTTTTCTAAATCCCCAGAACAGGAAGCCTGCCAGCATCATCGACATGGGGAGGGTTAGAACCCATGCCATTGCCAGGTTGCGGACGGTGGACCATTGCAGGCCGGAATGGTTGGCGGCCATGGTGCCGGCGATGCCTGAGGAAAGCACGTGGGTAGTGCTTACCGGGAGGCCGAACCAGTCGGCGGCGCCGATGGTGAACATAGCGGTAATCTCGGCGGCGGCGCCTTGTCCGTAGGTGAGATGTTCTTTGCCGATTTTTTCTCCTACGGTTACTACGATTCTTTTCCAACCAATCATTGTGCCTAGCCCTAGCGCCATGGCTACGGCTACTTTTACCCATCCGGGAATGAAGCGGGTGGAGGCGTCGACGTGCTTTTTGTAGTTGTCGAGGATTCCCCAATCGCTGGCAGTGATCGTGGGCAGTTGATTTTTCTTCATCAGGCGCAGTGCTTCGCTGGCGACGTACATATCGTTGCGGAAGTTGCGCACTTTGTCGTTGGGAATTCTTGCCAACTCGCCGTAGAGCGCGATTTCATTGCCGATATCACTTACCAGTTGGCGCAGGGCGAGCATGGTGTTGGGCGTGAACTGCTTGGTGCGAATGTAGTCGGTGACTTCTTCGCGAGCGTCGCCGATGATGGCATTGGGGCTGACGTAGGTGGAAAGCGTGTTGGCGGCTTGCTGCGAGACGGCGATGAAGTCATCGGATTGCGAACGGGTGATGGCGTGGTTGAGGGCGTAGGCGGTGGGCACGGTGCCGACGAGAATCAGCATGATGAGGCCCATACCTTTTTGGCCGTCGTTGGAGCCGTGCGCGAAGCTGACGCCGGTGCAGGTGAGCAGGAGCAGAGCGCGAATCCAGAAGGGCGGCGGCTCGGTGCCTACGGGAGCTTCGTAGAGGGCGCGATTTTTGATGACGGCCTTCATCAGGGTGAGCAAGAGGGAAGGCGCAGACGAATCCGACGATCGGAGACAGAAGCAGCGATTTGCCGATGTTGGTGGCTTGGCCCCAATCGACGCCACTGGTGCCGGTTTTCGGGGACATGAGTTGGTTGGCGATGCCGACTCCGATGATGGAGCCGATGAGAGTGTGAGAACTGGAGGCGGGGAGACCGAAATACCACGTGCCGAGATTCCAGATGATGGCGGCGACGAGCAGCGCGAAAACCATGGCGAAGCCGGCTTTGCTGCCGACTTGCAGGATGAGCTCTACGGGGAGAAGAGAGATGATGCCGAAGGCGACGAGGCCGCTGGAGGTGAGAACGCCTAGGAAATTCCAGAAGCCGGACCAGACGACGGCGATGTGCGGCTCGAGGGAGTGGGTGTAGATGACGGTGGCGACGGCGTTGGCGGTGTCGTGGAATCCGTTGACGAACTCGAAGCCGAGGGCGACGAGGAGGGCGATGCCGAGGAGAACATACGGCATGATCGATCCGCTGTGGACGGTGGAGAGATCGGTGAGGAGATGGAAGGCGGAGTAGATGACGCCGATGATCAGGACGATGCCGAAGCCGATCATGCCGATTTTGCCGGGACGCTTGCTGAGCTTGTCGTGGATCGCGGGTCTTGGGGCCACGGTTAGTTCGGCATAACTTTCCGGGTTCGGTGCTGTGGCCATATTTCAGAGTCTCCTCTTGGTCGCCAAGGTTGGGATTGGCTGCGCCTGGAACGCTGGCGCTAAATGTGGGGAGAATATACGGGAGGATTGTTACGAGAGTGTGAACGGTAGGGCCCTCACCACGGAGGCACGGAGAAGAGCTTAGGCGGGAAGAGTCAAAGGAGGGAAAGCAGGTCCTTCGCTGCGCTCAGGATGACAACATGGGTTGTGTCTCATGCTTTTTGTTCGCTGAAGAGGTCTAACGCTGGAGTTTCTGCGGTGGCTGATTCTGGTGCGGCGGGACTGGCGGCTGGCGCGGCTTCTGGCGTGGGCTTATCTGCGGCTGGTTTTTCGCCTTGCATGAATTTTTTGGAATTTAGTAACGGGCGGCCCAGGGAGGCGTTGTAGCTGGTCCAGGGGCCTTCTTGTTCGGACTCGCGCTCGAAGTGGGCTCGCATGGCTTCCATTTTGGAGTCGAGGTCGTCGAGGTAGTGGAGCATGAGGGCTTCGGGGAACATGGGGAGTTTCGGCGATCCGAAATCGTATTGGCCGTGATGGCTGATGATGAGGTGCTCGAGCAGAGTTTTTATTTCGGCGGGGAAATTGGGGAGCTGGGCTAGTTTGGCCTGAAGCATTTCGAGTTCGATGATCATGTGGCCCAGGAGCTGGCCGCGGGTGGTGTAGGAGAAGGCGCGATTGTAGGTGAGCTCTTGAATCTTGCCGATGTCGTGGAGGAAGGCTCCGGTGAGGAGCAGGGCGCGATTGACTTGCGGATAGTTGCGGCACATGAGATCGCAGGAGCGGAAGAGCGAGACTACGTGATCGAGCAGGCCTCCGATGTAGGCGTGGTGGAGGGTTTTGGCGGCGGGGGCGTTGCGATAGCGCTCGGCGATTTCGGCGTCGGCCATGAAGAGTTCGACTAACGCCTTGAGGTGCGGATTCTGGAAGGTAGAAACGAATTCGGTCAGGGTGCGCCAGAGTTCGCCGATGTCTTTGGTGGTCTTGGGAAGATAGTCGGTGTAGTCGATCTCGGCTTCTTCCATGCGGCGAAGTTTGTGGATGGTGAGCTGGAAGCGATTTTTATATTTGTTGATGAGGCCTTTGACTTTGAGGAAGTCGTCCTGCTCGAAGATGGCGATGAATTCTTCGACGTTGTCCCACATCTTGGCTTCGATCTGGCCGGAGCGATCGGCGAGGATCAGGGCCAGGTAGGGTTCGCCGTTCTTCTTGGCCTTGACCTGTTTGGAGGCGACGACGAAGCCAGCGGTGATGATTTTGTTTTCCTGGCGGGAGCAGTCGGAGATGAAGAAATCTTTCATGAGCCTCCGCGTTAGCGGGCTTCCCTCGGCGGCTAAAGCCGCCAGAGTTGGCGTGCTGTGCGGCGCGGCTGAAGCCGCGCCCTTTCAAAGCAAGATCAAAGTCGAGCCGTGTCGCAATGATGAAACGAGTTGAGCGCTAGGGGCTGACCGCAGGCGCTAAAGCGCGTCACTTTCGACGGCTTGATGGCACGAGTAAACTCGTGCCCTTCCCGAGCTCGCGTCCTTGAGCCTTGAGTTCGAGTCCCAGAGTTCGCCCTTGGAGATCGCTTCCCGAGTGCTCTTCACAAATGCCCTTGCAAAGAGATTAGCTTAAAAGACGCCTAGCTTCTTTCCTTTTTTGAGGTTCTTGGTTTTGGATTCCTTCTCTGACGTTTCTACGGGCTTGGTTTGCTTGGAGCTGGCTCCGGAGTCGACGTAGCCGGCTTTGATGTCGATGAAAGCATTTTCGCGCAGGGTCATAAGATAGGCGCGCAGCGCGGGCTGGAGCTTCTGCATGTAGAGCGCATCTTGAATGCGGGGCTCGGCTTCTTTGAGACTGGGGACGCCGGCCTGCTGATGCTCGGTCGCCTGCAGGATCACATAGCCCTGCTTGGTGCGAATGACTTCGGTGACGGCTCCAGCCTTGAGCGCGAAGACTTTGTCTTCGAGTTCTTTGGCCAGGGTGCCGCGCTTAAAATAGCTGAGGTCGCCGCCATCTTTGGCGGAGGGTCCGTCGGAGAATTTTTTCGCGAGGTCGGCGAAGGGCACGCCTTTTTGAATCTGAGCGAGGACGTCGTTCGCTTTGGCTTGGGCGGCGGCCAGGGCTGCTTCGTTGTCGGCGTCGGATGGCGGGTCGGGCTTGGCTCCGGGAGCGGCGGGTTTGCCGGGTGCTTTGGGGGCGATGAGAATTTCGCTGAGGCGGACTTGCTCGGGCTGCTCCATCTCGGCTTTGTGCTGATCGTAGAATTTTCTCTCGTCCTCTTTGTTCATTGACAGGTGCGAGCCGACTTCCTGGCCGATGACGCGCTGGGTGATGATCTGGTTGCGCAGGTTTTGCTTGAAATCTTCGTAGGAAGCTCCCTGGGCCTCGGCGGCTTTTTCGAGTTCCTCCATGGATTCGAGCTTCATCTCTTTGCGCATTTCGTCGAGACGCTTGACTAACTCAGTGTCTCCGGTGACGCCGAGGTCTTTGCCTTTTTGCAGGAGGAGTTGCTGATCGATGAGATCGCGGAGAACGTCTTTTTGGCGATCGTTGAAATCGTGGTCGGCGTTGGAGGGATCTTGCTGGAGGACTTCCTGCTTGAGCTGGTCGCGGCTGCGAATGTATTCGGTGCGGGTGATGATCTCGTTGTTGACTCGGGCGACGATCTCTTCGACTACCGTGTCGGCCGAGAGAGCGGGGATGAGAAGTGCGCAGGCAACGGCTGAGAGCAGGGCGAATCGGGTCGTGGTCATCTTCATTTATTAAGGCTCGCTAAAACCTGGGGTAATCCCGAGGGAATTGTTTTTCTATTTTACGCTGGGGGCGGGGTTGGGGGAAAGGGAGCGGGGAGATTCCACCGCCAGCCGCAAGAAGCAGGTCCTTCGCTGCGCTCAGGATGACACTTGGGTCTAGTTTCCGCGGGTTAGGGTTAGGGCGGTTACGTCGTTGTGTTTGGGGGCCATGTGCATGAAGTCTTGCACGCAGAGCAGGATGCTCTGGGAAAGAACTTTGGCCGGACTGGCGGATTGCAATACGCTCTTGACGCCATCGAGGCCGAATTCGGCGTGCTTGGATTCGGCTTCGACTACTCCGCGGGAGACTACGGCCAGGGAGCCGTTGGTGCCTAGGCCGACGATGCGGGCGTCGGTGGGGGCTAGGGAAAATAGGCCTAAAGGCAGGCCGGTGGCGGGGAGTTCGACGATGCTTTGATCGTCACGCAAAAGAGCGGGAGTGTGGCCGTTGTTGACGTAGCAGACGGTGCCGAGCTCTTCGTTGTAACAGCCGGCGAAGGCGGGGCAGCTGCGGACGCCTCCGGCGGCGCGCATGATTTCGAGATTGAGGCGGCGCGAGAGTTCGACCATGGCTTCGGATTCATTGATCTCGTCGTCGGCGAAGATTTGCTCGCCGGCGGTGCGGAAGCAGGCTTGCGCGGCTTGGATGACGGTGGCGCAGGTTTCGCGCTTGCCGGCGACGTCGAGCAATCCGAAGAGAAAGCGGTAGGGCCCGACGCGGCGGAAGTCGTGGAGATCGCCTCCGTTGCGGGAAAAATAGGCGACGGACAGGTTGGCGCCTTGGAGCGCGGGGCTGTCGGTTTGGACTATTTCGGGAGCTTCTTCGGTAGTAGAACCGAAGCCGAGTTTGGACAGGAAACCCGACATGAGGGAGTGAAGTTAGCATAAATTTTGCGGCGGATCAATGAGCGGAAGGTGGGGGGTTTTCGCCGGGGCTTTTCAGCGCCGAGTCCCCGAGGCTGTGGAGGAGGAAGGCAAGGGCGGGCAGGTCTCGTGATCTTGGGCTGATTTAGGTTTTCAAGCTAGAAATGCGTTCGTGGCGAGGAATGCGAGATCGTTTACCACAGGGGTCACGGAGGTACACAGGGGAAGTGCTGGGGCCTGAGCCTCCGCGATATTGCGTCGTCCTTTCAAGGAAATCCAATGCCCCGCCGGTGAATTTTTTCGAATTCTTGCGTGCGCCGGCCTTGGAGCCGGGCTGCGCTCGGCTTGGACCCTTCGGCTTCGCTCAGGGCAGGCTCCCGGGGGCGGCTGTCCCTACGAAGACCTTTCTTCATCATCGCTCATGCATTCAATCGGTTGATCGCTAGCTTGGCGGCTTGGTGGCCGCACATGCCGTGGACTCCGCCGCCTGGTGGAGTCGATGACGAGCAAAGATAGATATCGGGGGCGGAGGTTGCGTATTGGCGGCGGGTGGGGCGGAAGAGGAGTTGGCGCAGGTTCATGGCGCCTCCGCTGATGTCTCCGCCGATCAGGTTGGCGTCCATTTTTTCTAATCCAGCTGGTGAGAGGATGTGGCGGGCGAGAATGCAGTCGCGGAATCCGGGGGCGAAGCGTTCGATCTGGGCTTCGAGCCTTGGCAGCATGTCGAAGGTTGATGCGTTCGGGACGTGGCAGTAGGCCCAGGCGGTGTGGCGATCGGCGGGGGCGCGCGTGGGATCGAAGAGGCTGGGCTGGGCTAAGAGGACGAAGGGTCTTTCGGCGTGATGGCCGGTGCGCATGGCTTTTTCTGAGGCGGCGATTTCTTCGAAGGTTCCGCCCAGGTGGACGGTGGCGGCTTGCAGGCATTCCCGGGCTTTCCACGGGATGGGATCGCGGAGGGCGTAATCGACTTTGAAGACGGCGGGGCCGTATTGGAATTTGGCTAACTGATTTTTGTATTTGGATGAGAGGCGGTCTCCGGCTAGGGTGAGCAACTGGCGGGGAGTTACGTCGCAGAGAGTTACATCGTAGTTTGGAAGGGCGGCTAGATTTTCTATTCGCGTCGATGTGGTTAGGGTGGAACCTAGTGACGTGTCCGGGAAATTCGCGGCGTACCCACCGGGGGCATCATCACTCGCCTGGAGCGCGTTCGTTGGGCGGACGAAATGCGTAGGTCCTTCGCTTCGCTCAGGATGACAATGAGATAGGTAGCTGCACAGAGCGCTGGTGATGGATTGCGCGCCTCCGCGGGGGATGGGCCAGCCTACGGCGTGGAGGGCGGCGCCTAGAAGGACTCCGGCGGCGGCGCTCGAGGGTTCGTCCAGGCTCAGGACGGAATGGGCGGCGATTCCGGCGAAGAGGGCTTTGGTGCGATCGTTTTGAAACAGGCTGTGGGCCAGGGATTTGGCGGATCGCAGGGCTTGGCGTCCGAAGTTTGTCATTAGGAATGGGTGACTTGGGAATAAGGAGATGGGGCGGAGGACTTCGTTGGCCAGGTCGGTCCAATGGTCGGCGAAGGGGCGCATTAGATTGCGCCAGGGTTTGGCGTCTTGGCCTAGCTCCGATTCGGCTTGGGTTAGATCGCGAGATAAGGTGATGGCTGTGCCGTCGTCGAAGGGGTGAGCTAGAGCGGCGGGGGAGTGGATCCATTCCAGGCCGTGATTTTGGAGTGAGAGAGAGTTGAAGAATGGTGAGCCTACGGCTAACGGGTGAACGGCGGAGCCGAAATCGTGGTGATAGCCGGGGAGGGTTAGATCTAGTGTGCGAGCGGCTCCGCCGGGCTGGGGCTCGGCTTCGAAGACGTCGACCTTCAGGCCTGCTTGGGCCAGCGTGATGGCGGCTGATAGGCCGTTGGGGCCGGCTCCGATTACGCACGCTCTTCGTGACATTGGATTTTTCATATTTCGGGGAAATTTATCGCGCACGCAAAGAGCTTACCGCAGGCGCTAAAGCGCGGACACATTTTTGCCAGTTTGCGACACGAGTAAAGAGGTTGCTAGAAAACTCGTTGGGTGTGCGGTCGTCTCCCTCAGCGGCTAAAGCCAGTACTGAAAAGAAGCTTTTTATCGCAGCGGTGAACCGCTGCGCCACCCAAAGGCAAGGACGAAGTCGAGATTTTCGGCAATCTCTAAAACTCATGCCCTTCCGAAAATCTGCTGGATCAGAGTTTTCCCCACGCTGGTGCGCTGTCTGAAATCCTTCACATATCGAGATGGCCAGAGTGAGGATTGAGGGGGTTGCAAAACACAAGGTCCCTCCACTTCGCTTCGCTTCGGTCGGGATGACCGAGTTAGATACGCGATTTATTCACGCGGGGCTACTGTTGGCCACTCTAGTGCTTGGATGGCGCCGTCGGGGGCGCGTTCTAATGTTGGGGCGTAGAGGCCTAAATATTGACGGCGCCACCATTGGTCTTCTTTCTTCTTCTCGGACATGCTGGTGAACCAATATTGGTAGAGGACGGCTCGCACCTGGCGTGGAGGATTTCTTGGGAATGGATTGCTTTTGAAGAGGGCTAGGACGTCTTCGTCGTTGGAGAGCAGTCTTACTTCGGTGTTGGGGACTATGGGGTATTCGCGCCATGAGCCTAATGAGGCGAACCAGAGGTTCCAATCGAAGCGAGGCTGGTAGGGAGCGTAGATTCCGGGCGGCTCGTTTAGGTTTTGCGGCTTGTAGCGGAAGGGATAGGGGGTCCAATTTTTTCCGTCGTCGGAGCCTTGAAATTCTATTTCGTAGCGGCCTCGGGTCATGATGCCGAAGAGGCCGTAGCGATTGGCGACGCGGAAGGGTTCGAGCAGTGCTACGGGCTCGGTGGGGAACGGGAGTGGCCAGAACATCCAGAGGAGTTGGGCGGTGGTGGCATAGAAGACCCAGGTTAGGAGCAGGGCTGCGGCGGACGTTTTTAGGGTGCTTAGCTGGTGACTCAAGCCCAGGTGCGGAGTCTTAGGCTCGCTTGGCGAAGAAGTCTTTGGTTCGTCATCTTTATTTGTATTGGTTGCCGCTTCTTCTGGGAAAAATTTCTTCCAGCCCTGCGGGAGAAATTGGCGCAGGAAACGATCGTCTAATAAGAGGATGCCTAGGGAGAGGACTAGATAGTTCAGGAAGGTGTAGTTGGCGGTCAGGATTACTACTAACTCCCAGGGCGTGACTATGAGGAAGCAGGCGATGCGCCAGCGGCGGGGGAGGAATAGCATCCAGACCAGGACTAGTTCTAGCGCCAGCGTGGCGAAAGTGGTGGAGGCGTGGAACCAGTGGGGAAGATGCTGCATGTACCAGCCGATCCAGGTGGGCAGTGGGCCGTTCTGGTAGTACTCGTCCATGGCGGTGAAGTTACGCCACTCGGGATCGCCGCCGAGGATTTTTGCGGCTCCGGATTCGAAGTAGATGCGGAACCACTCCCATTGCAGAAGGAAGAGAGCGGCGCGCTGGGGCGGTGATGCTTGGCCTATGCCGGGGCGGATTCCTCGGGGAGCGAAGAAGAGCGCGATGAATCCGGCTTCGAGGAGCATGCCGTCGGATTGGTATCCGGAGAAATCTTGCGCGGCGCTTACGAATGATAGGTAGGCGGCGAAACAGATCAGCAGCGTGGCTCGCGGCCAGATGTTGAGGACTAATAATAGCGACGCTAGCATGCCTATGGCGCAGAGGGCGGTTAGCATGTGCGGGCCGGTGTTTAGCCAGAGCAGACTTGGGACGTACCAGACTCTGTTCACGGGGCCTAGCGATTGCGCGGCGGCTTTGAGGTAATCGGATGCGGGGAGGATTCCTTGGGGGCCGATCAGGCCGCGGATTTGGAAGATTAGCGAGTAGAAGGCGGAGAAGTAGATGCAGCCTAGCGCGCGCAGGAAGAGCCAGCGCGGGATGGGGCGGTTGGGTGCGTCCTGCTCCGAGTTGAAGAGCCAGCGGTAGGCAGAGGGGAGCCAGTGCATGAGTGGGGGACATTATAACGGGGTGGGGATTGGCGCGCCTTTGAAGCGCTCCGCCACCAAAAAAAAGCTAAAAACATATTGGGGCTAGCAGACTCGCGTCCCACCCTCCGCAAAGGGGAGTTGGTGTTGAGGTAACCTTCGCCGGGGTCGGCTCCGGGGCGGAGATAGGCGTGGGGGTCGGTGGGCTCGATGGGAAATACGGTGACAGGCTTGCCGTTGGCATCGAGGTTGGTTTCTTTGCCGGTTAATCCTTCGAAGGGCTGGCCTAGGGGAGAGACGTTGTTGGTTGATTGATAGAGGAAGCCGAGCATGTGATCGAAGGAGCGGTTCTCTAGCATTGCTACTATGAGGTGGTTGATTTTGGAGAGTAAGGACGCGGGGGACATGGCGGCATCCTTATCTGGGAAGAGCGGGTTGTAGTTGCGGAACGAGATGCGTTCAAAGACAATGTGTTATCACAACGGTGAATCGCTGCGTCACCTAAAATCAAACGCAACCCCGCCCCTTAGCGAATCCCGAATTTGACCCTCTCCCCCCACTCCTCCTACAATCCCAATGCTCCACCAGCCACATTCTTATTCGGAGTCCCATTCATGCACTTAACGTCAAAAAAAATCTCAGCCCCCCGCAGCGCCCGTCTAACGCTCCTACTGCTAGCCGCATTCGCAGCCTCAGCCCAAGCCCAATCCCCCGCTCCTCACGACGTCGTAATCAAAAACGCCACCGTGATGACGGTCACCCACGGCAACATCCAAAACGGCTCCATCTACATCAAGGAGGGCAAAATCGCGGCGGTAGGCGCCACCGTTAACGCGCCCGCCGCCGCCACCGTCATCGATGCCGGAGGCAAATACGTCACGCCCGGCATCGTCGACGCCCATTCGCACATCGCTCTCGACGATGACGTCAACGAAGCCACCAGCCCCATCACGCCGCACATGATGATGAAGGATGCCTTCGATTATCAGGACAAGGCCATCTACCGCGCCCTAGCCGGCGGCGTCACTACTTCGCTCCTGCTCCACGGTTCGGCCAACATGATCGGCGGCCAGGCCATCGTCATTAAGCACAAGTTCGGAGCCGCGCGCGATGAAATGCTTTTCCCCAACGCGCCGCGCTCCATCAAATTCGCCAGCGGAGAAAATCCCAAGCGCGTCTACGGCAGCCGCGATCAACTCCCCTCAACCCGCATGGGCAATTTCGAAGTGCAGCGCCAAGCCCTGGTCGACGCGCAGGAATACATCCGCGAGTGGGACGCCTACAACGACAAAGTCAAGCGCGGCGACAAAGATGCCACGCCTCCCAAGCGCGACCTCAAACTCGACGCGCTCGCCGACGTTCTCCGCGGCAAACTCATGGTGCAGATCCATTGCTACCGCGCCGACGAAATGCTCACCGAGATCGCCATGGCCAAGGAGTTCGGCTACAACCTCCGAGCGTTTCATCATGCGGTGGAAGCTTACAAAGTCGCCGATCAACTAGCCGCCAACAACGTCGGCATCGCCACATGGGCCGACTGGTGGGGCTTTAAGCAGGAGGCATGGGACGCCATCCCCTGGAACGCCGTCATCTCCATGCGCAAAGGAGTTCGCGTAGCCATCAAGAGCGACTCCGAAGATTACACTCGGCGCCTCAATCAGGAAGCCGCCAAGATCATGCGCTACGGCGGAGCCACCGAGGAAGAAGCCCTAAAGATGATCACCCTAAATGCCGCCTGGATCGTAGGCGTAGACGACCGCGTCGGCTCCATCGATGTAGGCAAAGACGCCGACCTCGTCATCTGGGACGGCTATCCTCTCTCCAGCGTAGGCGTCCCCGAAAAAGTTTTAATCGACGGCGACATCTACTTCGACCGCACCCAACCCGGCCTAGGCACCACGCACTACAAGGAGGGAGAATAATGCAGCCATCAGTTCTCAGCTCTCAGCCCTCAGTAAACAAGCCCGTGTGGAGCGGACACTCCTGTCCGCTGCCGTTGTTCTTGCTGTTGCTCCTGCTCTTGACCTTACCCAAGCCAGCCCTAACACAAGATCAACCCATAGCTCTAAAAGGTGGCAAACTCCTAACCATCACCCACGGAGTAATCGAAAACGGCGTCGTACTAATGCAGGGAGGAAAAATCACCGCCGTAGGCTCCGCCAGCTCAGTCAACGTTCCAGCCGGAGCCCAAATCATCGACGCCACCGGCATGACTATCTACCCCGGCCTGATCGACTCCGAAACTCACCTCGGCCTAACTGAAATCGAAGCTGAAGCCATGACCAACGATCTAGTCGAACCGAGCGACGAGATCATGCCCCACATGCACACCGCCGAAGCCTTTCACGCCGAGTCTGCTCTCATCCCCGTGGCCCGCGTCAACGGAATCACCAACGCCATCGTCGCTCCCGAAAGCAGCGACACGCTCCCCGGCCAGGATTCCTTCATTCAACTTGCCGGGGCCAACGCCACCGAGATGCTCCTCATCCGCGACATCGCCATGCCGCTAAACTTCACCGGCGACCAGCGGCGCAATAAAGGAGGATTCGAAAAGCACAAATTCCCCTCCACCCGCATGGGCCTAGCCGCGCAATTACGACAAGCCTTCATCGACGCCCAGGACTATCAAACCAAGTGGGCCGACTACGAACGCAAAAAAACCGAAGCCGCAAAAAACTCCGCAGATAAAAAAGAAGAAAAAAAGTCCGGCGACAAAACCGCACAAGCAACTAAAGAAAAAAAGTCCGAGCCCACCGCTCCCAAGCGCGATCTAAAACTCGAAGCTCTAGTCCCCTATCTAGAAGGCAAGAAAACAATCGTCCTAGCCGCCGAAAGTTCGAGCGACCTTCAAACCGCCGTGAGCCTCGCCAACGAATTCAAACTCAAATTCGTTCTCAACCACATCAGCCACTCGCAGACCGTCCTCGACTACGTCGCCAGCCTCAAGGTGCCCGTAATCGTCGGCCCCATCTACGAAGCGCCCAAAGATGACGAGCGCTACGACGCCGTCTACAGCCTTCCCGCGCAGCTCTACAAGCGCGGAGTGAAAATTATCTTCGCCTCCTACAACGCCCACAACGTCCGCAATCTCCCCGACCAAGCCGGATTCGCCACCGCCTTCGGCCTCCCCTACGACGAAGCCCTAAAAGCCATTACCCTAAACCCCGCCGAAATCTGGGGAGTCGCCGACCAGCTAGGCTCCCTGGACGTGGGCAAAACCGCCAACATAGTAGTAGCCAATGGCGATCCGCTAGACGTAAAAACCGATGTCAAGCAGGTCTACATCCAAGGCCGAGCAATCCCAATGACCAACCGTCAAACGCGATTGCGCGATGAATATTCGAAGTGATGAGCGTAAAAACTCATAAAGATGGTTTTGAACTCACAAGCGCGGCAATTCTTCCTCATCGTAGGACTCCCGCTTGCGTTCTGTTTAGCTGCGCACGCAGGGCAGCCAAGCACGGACAGGGACGATTCGGTGCCTGGTCCAACCTCTGTAACCCTATTGATGAGGTGGGAGCGCGGCGATTCCCACTACGGACCAAACGTTATTCGACTACGCCGGCCCTGTCAGAATTCGGACGACATGACTTGCTCATGCCGAGTTCGCTTTGCGACTAGATCGTCCGAGTTTGCCGATTACATCGCGTCATTCGGCAAAGGCGAAGTACCGGTCATTTACCAGGTGACTTATGGCTCGGATGGCCAAGCTGTTGCCGTGAGGTTCCTCAGCGTTGGCACTTGGACCCGCGACAAATTGTATTCTCCAAACGACGGCCTAATCGGAATCGAGTTTAGGCACGAGTCCCCGCAGCAGGGTCAGCGAACCCGTCATCGAGTTAAATTGCCAGCTGACTGTTTTCCCACGCTACCAAGAGTGATACCCTCGCCAAACCCGAACAATTAGCGCGGATGATTTAGGACCTTTTGCACTGCCCATGTTTGACCCCGCTCCCCGCCGCCAGCTAAGATTTCGCAGTGATCTCCATAAGCGTAGAGAAGGTTTTGCCCCGCAGTTGGGTTTCTCCGTTCCTCCGTTCCTCCGTTCCTCCGTGGTGAAAAGCGAATTAGGCGCTAGCTCCCCACAACCTCCTTTGCATACTTGCCCAATCCCTTTTAGACTACTTGCTTCGACTTCATACACAGCAATGAGCAACACGCAGTCGTAAATTTCAGCAGTCGCAATCAGCAAACGCCGGCCCGCAACGCGGACCCGCGATTCCAAAGATCCAGAAACGAGGAGAAACAATGGCAGCCGTTGATGAAAAAGTGAAACAGATTATCGTCGAGCAATTAGGTGTGGATGAGGGCGAAGTCACGCCCAGCGCTTCGTTCGTAGACGACCTGGGCGCCGATTCGCTCGACACCGTCGAGCTCGTGATGGCCTTCGAAGAGGCCTTCGACATCGAAATCCCCGACGAGGACGCGGAGAAAATTCGCACCGTCTCCGACGCCGTCGACTACATCGGCAAGCACGCGAAAGCGGGCAAATAAATTTGGCGAGTAATTCGACAAGACGGGTCGTCATCACCGGCATCGGCCTGATCTGCTCCGTCGGCAACACCACCGACGCCGTCTGGCAATCTCTGCTCGCCGGTAAAAGCGGCGTCGATCGCATAACCGCGTTCGACGTCTCCGCCTATGCCTGCCAGATCGCCGCTGAGGTCCGCAACTTCGATCCCTTCCAATTCATCGAGAAAAAAGAAGTGAAGAAGATGGGCCGCTTCATCCACTTCGCCATCGCCGCCGCCGACGAAGCAATGAAGATGTCGCAGCTCAAAGTCACTCCTGAAAACGCCGAAATGGTCGGCGTCCACATCGGCTCCGGCATCGGAGGATTCGACGTCATCGAGCGCGAACATACCGCGCTCATGGAAGGCGGCCCGCGCAAAATCTCGCCCTTCTTCATTCCAGCCGCCATCGTCAACCTCGCCGCCGGGCACGTCTCCATGCGCTTCGGAGCCAAAGGTCCCAACGAAGCGACTGCCACCGCCTGCACCACCAGTGCTCACTCCATCGGCGATTCCTTCCGCATCATTCAGCACGGCGACGCCGACGTCATGATTGCCGGAGGCTCCGAAGCCGCCATCACTCCCATGGGCGTCGGCGGATTCGCCGCGATGCGCGCGCTCTCCACCCGCAACGACGATCCCGCCCGGGCCAGCCGACCCTGGGATAAAGATCGCGATGGCTTTGTGATGGGCGAAGGCGCAGGCATCATGGTTCTCGAAGAGCTCGAACATGCCCGCCGCCGCAGCGCTCCCATTCTGGCGGAAATCGTCGGCTATGGCATGAGCGCCGACGCCTACCACATGACCCAGCCCGCCCCCGAACACGAAGGCGGCTTCCGCGTAATGCGCAACGCCCTTCGCGACGCGAAGCTAGAGCCAAGCGTAGTCGGCTACGTAAACGCCCACGGCACGTCCACGCCACTAGGCGATACGCTAGAAGCCCACGCTATCAGAAATTTATTCGGGAAAAAAATTCCAGTGAGTTCGACCAAATCGATGACCGGCCACTTGCTAGGCGGAGCCGGCGGCCTGGAAGCAGGAGTAACAGTGTTAGCGCTGCGCGATCAAATCTTGCCGCCAACCATCAACCTGGAAAATCAAGATCCCGAAACCGAAGGCATGGATTTCGTCCCCAATCAAGCCAGGAAAACCGAATTCGAATACGCCATGTCCAACTCCTTCGGCTTCGGAGGCACCAACGGCGCCCTATTATTTCGGAGATGGTCAGAGTAGAAGCGAAGAAGGTCAGAGGTAAGAGGTCAGATTGCAGAAGTTAGAAGCCGAAAGGTTTTAGCTCTGCAATCTAACCTCTTCAATCCTTTTTCATCGCATCAATCATCACGTAAAGCTGATTCGGGTCCGTGACCTCAACATAAGGTTTTCCCGAATGCTTGCCGCTAACAATCCAAATCGTCGGGGTGTGGTCAATATGCAAACTCACTCCCATATCTTTATCCGCCCTAATTAGCCCAGCCAGCTTCCCATCTGGATCGACCACGAACGGCAATCCAATCTTGTGCTCGGCCGCAAACTTCTCGGCAAACCCTCTCAAATTCTGCGGATTAATCTCCAACTGATGCGCAAACACATCCAGCCGAAACTCATTGCCCACATCTTTCGAATGCGTGTCGAAATACCGCGCGAACACCGCCGCATCAAACGACCAGTTATGTATCGGCAACGGAAAATCATGCTGCACCAGCGGAATCTTATAAGTCTTCGAAGCCTGCGCCAGCAAAGGCGCAACCCGCCCGCATTGCGGACACTGCAAATCCTCAAACACCACCAGAGCCAACTGCGCCCCCTTAGGCGGACGCAAAGCCTCCGGCGCATCCTGAGCAAACGCCGGCAAGCAAGGCAAAATCAAACCAGCAAAAACAAGTAGTGATAGCAAAAACACACAAGAGAAACGCGGCAGTCGTTTAATCGGCATAATTTATTTTGGATGCAACCGGATCATTCTATCGTAGCGAATCGACTCCAATCACGCGCCGACGACGCGCCCGCAATAATCACATATCCGCCGTACCCACGCGACAATCACGCAGGGACCGCCGCCCCCGGGAGCCTGCCCTGAGCGCAGCCGAAGGGTCCAGCCGAGCAAAGCTCGGCTACTGCCGACAGCCGCAAAATTGTGGATTGATGCGAAGACGATCCGCCCAACAACAAGCGCGGCCCCTACTTCAAATCAGCGCTCGGTTCCAGGTTGTAAAAATAGTAGAACCGCAACCCCAGCAGTTTCCCAGGAAACTCCTTAGGCAGCGGCGGAAGCGGAGTCGACGCCGTGATGCTGGCCATCGCGGCCCGGTCCAGCGCTACATCGCCAGACGTCGTATCGCGAACCAAGCCCTGCACCGAGCCGTCTTTCATAATGACAAATTCCAACGCCAGCTTGCCCTGCTTAAACGTTGGCGGATACACCGACGGCGGCATCAGCGTATACCAGTTCTGTTTCACAATCTGCACGATCCGCGTCATGTAAGGACCAAAATCCACGCCCATCGTGTCAGTGAGAATTTCCGCCGGCGCGAGCGCTTTATATCCCCCACGGCCCTGGCTCATGCCATAATCGCCAGCCACCCCTCCACCGACGCGCCCCCGGTTCTCCACCGCCGCACGTTCCGCCTGCTGGATCGCCGACCCCGCCGTCAATGGAGTATTAAAATTCACCGTCGGTCGCGTCTGCGGAGGCGTTTGCAGCCGCGGTGTCTGATCGATCTGCGGCGCCGTGAATCCCGAACTCTGTTGTGGCTGCGGCGGCTGCGGATTCGGCACCGGTTGATTCTGCGCCACCTGATTCTGCGGAGGCGCACTCTGCGCTGGCGGCAGCGGCACATTCGCGCCCGGCTGCCCCGGATGCTGGCTCTGCAACAACTTCTTCAAATCGTCGCGATTAATCTGCGGCGCTTTGCTGGTCGCGATCCGGTCCTTATCCGAAATCACCTTCGCATCAGGACGCTTAGTCAATTTCTGCGCGTCTGGAGGCAACTCCAGAAACGTTGCATCCTTCGATTTGTCGTTCGCCGTAATCGCCAGATCGACCTTCCGATGCGGCAACAGGTCCATCAACTTCGGCAGATTCCACAACAGAATAATGACGAACAAATGCAGAATGACCGACAGCCACAACGCCTCGCGCTTGCGGGCCCGCGAAAGATCGTCCTGCAATTGAATCAGCAGATGTGGAACATCGTCAGGATCGAAGCCGCGGTAAGCCGACTCCCAGTGCATCGCCTCAAACAGCTCGCGCTGCTCCGGCGAATCGCCAGGCGACGCCGCCCCACTGCCCGGCGCAGAAGTGCCGGATGCTGAGTTGCCGGGCAACGCTTCGCGAGACTGTGGATCGCGGGACGGAATTTGGGTAACCGGCATCAGGCAGAGCTACAAGCTTAGAGACACGCGCAGACTCCGTGGTTGCGTAACTTGCGAAGAAGATCTTCGACAATCGCCCTGCGAAGAACTTATTTTGACCAAGGTCCTTCGTAAAGTTACGTAAATTGTGGAGTTGCAATCATTATTTCCTATTGTCGCATTTTTTTCGCCGCCCGAGTGAGTACCTGAGTAATAGCGGCCCACTGAAAGACGCGCCCTGCCCGCCGTAATCACGCGTCCGTCACAATCAGGTAGCGATGGCGCCCTCGGCCGTCCAGCCGAGCAAAGCTCGAGCACCGCCGACCACTCCGTACTCCCAATGCGAAACGAGAAGCTCGTTTCTCCCGCACGATTCTCATCACCCTTATAATGTCCGAAGAGCCTTGGTTATGTTCCGCCGAAAAAATCTTATTCGCAACATAAACGCTGATCCCGCCGATCGATGCGTACGTCGCACGCTGAATCCGATTGCAGCATTGGCCGCCTCGCTCCTCGCCGCCATCCTTGTTATCACCACTCCCTCTCTGGCTCAGCGCGGCGGCGGAGCCCACGTCAACCAGTCCGTCATCTGCGTCTACGATTGCCCCAGTATCGAAACACTCAACACCGAGGATACCCTCAAAGATTTTCGCCGCTCCATGGCCCTGCAAGCCACCGCCGAACAGCGCGCCGCCTTTGCCAAAGTCTCGCAATATGCCGAAGCCGCCGCCGATCAGCTTCATGCCTTTCGCAAATCTCTTCAGCCCAGTGTCACGTCATTGGAGCTAGCCGGGCACGCTCTCGATCAGGCCATAGAAAAAGCGCGCGCCAGCAACCAGAATTTCCTCGCCTCTTTTTCCGCAGTGCAAAAATCCGGCCTGCAAGAGCTTGTCAAGAAGTTAAGCAAAGCCGATTCCGATCTCGACCGACAAATCAAAGCGCTCGATCAAATCCTCCCCGCCGCCAAGCCAGATAGCGAGACGATCGCCAGCGCTGCCGCCGCGCTCGATAAAGCCCTTGCCAGCTTCCAAAACGAGCAACTCGCGCTCGCCCGCGAGATGAGCATCCTCTTCGACGCCGACGACGCGGGCATAACCTTCAGTCTTCCTCCTGTCACCAATTCCCTCGCCATCGATGGCGAAGACATCACCATCCCCACCTCCGGCGCAGTTCTCCGCAAGTCGTCCGCAACGTCCGCTGCAACTTCCTCAGCAACGCTGGCCACAGCTTCCGCCGAAAGCGCTCGGAACATTTTCAGTCTCAAGTTCGTCGCCGATCTCTCCGACGTGCAGCAAAATATCACCGCCATTCTGCGCGCCGCGCTCAGCCGCGCTCCCCGCTGCGGCGAGCGCATCGACATTCAGCAAGCCTCGCTCACCCCGCTCGCGCCCGACTCGAGCCTCGTAGTCACCGATCTGCACTTCGAGCGTTGGGTCTGTCCCACTGGGCAGGCTCGCGCAAGCCTCGGCTCTCCCAGTCCCACCGAAGTCTCCGACGGCAACGCCACCTTCGAAGTCAAACTCACTCCATCGCTCGAAGCAGCGCAATTAAACCTCGCCTCCGAAATCACGCGCGTCGAAGCCACGGGCATGCTCCGCAACTCGCTCCGCTCCGGCGATCTCGGAACCAGTCTTCGCGACCAAATCGCCGCCGCACTTGTCGCCGTGTTGCAAAAGTCCGCAGACGTCAAAAGCACGCTCCCGCCCGTAGCGCAAACATCCGCCACGTTGCAGAAAGCGCAATTTCAAGATGCCGGAGCCGATCAACTGAACCTCGTCCTCGACGGCCAACTCCAATTCTCCGACGAGCAAACCAAACAATTCGCCGCCCAACTAAAACGGAGCCTCTCCGCCCAGGGAACCGCCGCGCCCTAGCGCAAAGGAATCGCAAAGCATTTCGCCTCTAAAGTTCTTACCCCGCAGGTTGTTTTTTTCTCCGTGCCTCCGTGGTGAAAAACAATTCACCAAACGTTCATTCCCGTCCGTTGTTCTCGTTCAGAATGATTAGTGACATTCGAATAGAGTGTCGGAATGCAAATACGCGGAGGGAAACCACCTGGGTCTGGGCGCCTGGCTCGGACCGGAGTGGAGTTAAGTCGAGAGGCTC